>Ga0070738_10000231_pt1 | contig 173543 bp, 129 predicted proteins | sample Coa_R2_2_FD_66446 | JGI IMG/M metagenome (GOLD analysis project Ga0070738, IMG submission 66446) | Surface soil microbial communities from Centralia Pennsylvania, which are recovering from an underground coalmine fire - Coalmine... | ecosystem: Environmental > Terrestrial > Soil >... | reverse complement strand
GGCATCCCGCCCGTCGTTGCCGTTCCCGGTGCAGGGGCAATTCGCGACGCGAATTGCCCCTGCACCATCCAACAAACCCGTTCCTTTGGTGGCCGCGGGACGCGGCCGTCCCGGCATCGGCCCGGGATGGGAGCAGCGGGCGGCATGAATGCCGCCCCTACGGGTGCGATTGCTCCCGGCACCATCCTCATACGTCCGGTTTCCCATGCCCACCGCATACATCTCCCACGCTGACTGCGGCCGGCACGACACCGGCTGGGGGCACCCGGAACACGTGGGCCGGCTCCGGGCCATCCCGCGGGCCCTGCGCGACGCGCCCGACGTATTCCAGGGCGTCGACCACATCGAGGGTCGCCACGCGACCCCGGACGACCTCGCCCTGGCGCACGACCCTGGCTACGTCGCCGAGGTCCGCGCACTCGCCGAAGCGGGCCGACCCGCGAGACTCGACCCCGATACCGTGATGAGCGCCGGGTCGTGGGACGCGGCCACGGCCGCCGTCGGATGCGCGATCGAGGCGGTGGATCGGGCCGTCGACGGCCGATCCGCCCGCAGCTTCTGCGCGGTCCGGCCGCCCGGACACCACGCGCTCCGCCAGCGCGCGATGGGCTTCTGCCTCTTTGGCACGGTCGCACTCGCGGCCCACCACGCGCGGCGTCGACACGGGCTGGACCGCGTCCTCATCGTCGACTGGGACGTGCACCACGGGAACGGCACGCAGGCGCTCGTGCAGGATGATCCGGGCGTGCACCTCGTCTCCATGCACCAGTGGCCCTGGTACCCTGGGACCGGCGCCGCCGAGGACCGGGGACCGCACCGCACCGTCTGGAACGTGCCCCAGCCGCCCGGGCTGCCCGCCATCGACTACCGCACGGCGTTCCTCGGAGCGGTCGACCGAGCGACGGTCGGCTTCACACCGGACATCGTCCTCATCTCGGCCGGGTTCGACTCCCTGCGCGGCGACCCCCTCGGGGGCTTCACCCTCGAGCCGGACGACATCGTCCGTCTCACCGACGCAATGGTCGAGCGCGCGCGCTCCTGGTGTGGCGGGCGGGTCGTCAGCGTCCTCGAGGGCGGCTACGCGGTCGACCGGACCGCGGCCGCCTGCGTCGCCCACCTCCGGGCCATGCTGTAACTTCAACTCAATGAGCGCGTCTCGGCGCGTTGCCCCGCACGATGCGACCCGTCCCGGAGCTCCACCGGCACCGGCGATCCTCCGTCTCGTCCAGTTGGTCGTGCTCGGCCGCTGGCGGGCCACCGGCGAGCAGCTCTACCGTGAGGTTGCTCGGATCACCGAGGCGCAGGCGGGACAGGAAGTCCTCGTCGCCGGATGCGGGGACGGTGCGACCGTCGAATGGCTCGCGCGGCGGACGGGCGCATCGGTGACCGGGGTCGACCCGGACGGCGAAGCGATCGAGCGCGCGGAAGTCCGGGCGCGCGGCGTGGTGGGGCCCCGCGGTGTGCCGGTGCACGTTGCATATCAACAGGCCGCGCTCGACGACCTGCCACACGAGAACTCCGTCTTCGATGCCGCCATCGGCGAGCCGGCGATCGCCGCGGCTCGGGACCCGGCGCGCGCGGTCGCCGAGCTGCTGCGGGTCACCAAGCCAATGGGATCCGTCGTGCTGCTCCAGCTCACGTGGGGGTCGGAGCTGTCGGCCGACGATCGGGAGCTGCTCGTCGAGCGACTCGGCCTGCGGCCCCACCTCCTGGTCGAGTGGAAGCGCATGCTGCGCGACGCGGGCGCCGTCGATGTCCAGGTCCAGGACTGGACGTCCGGGGAGCCCGGCGGTCCGTCGACCGTCGGGGCGGCACGTGACGCCGCCGACGCGGCGCACCTCACCTGGCAGCAGAAGGTGCAGATCGTGACGCGGTCCTGGCGAAAGTGGGGCGGGTGGCGCGCGGCGCGGGCCGCGGTCGAGCGCGAGATGGCACTGCTCCGCGACCTGTCGGACGAGCGCGCGATCGGGTTCCAGCTGATCAAGGGGGTGAAGTGGCCGCACGGCCGGGAGAACCGCGGCGACGGCCAGGCACCCGGCGGCGGCCGACTCGCCTCGGCCGGGCGGTAACGTGCCGCGGGGATCGCGGCCACCCGGAGGCTCGGGCCGATGAGGCGGCCCGCGCGGGCGCCGATGATGCGGCTTCATGGCATCGTCCTCGGCGAGCGGCTGAGCGGTGAGGCGATGGCCCCCGGCGTGCGCGTCCTCGCATTCCGCGACGTCGGGGCCGTGGTCTCCGAGGAACGCGGCCCGCGGCCGCCGCTGCCGCCCGACGTCGCCGCCCATCGGGCGATCGTGAGCGCCGTCTTTGCCCACCACACGATCGTGCCGGCCCCGCCCGGCATCGTCTTTCGCTCGGCCGACACGCTCATCGGCTGGATCGAGTTGCACTACGTCGTCCTTCACGACGCGCTCGCGTACCTCGACGGCCGCGTCGAAGCGCGGGTGCACGTGGGGCCCGCCGAGCCGGTCCGCCAGGGGTCCGAGGCCCGCGAGCTGCGCCTCGCGCGGAGCGAACGCGCCAGTCCCCCCCGCATCGAGCCCCGGCCAGAGCCACGCGTCGAGCCGCGTGCCGAGCCGCGTGCCGAGCCCCGCGGACTCTCCAGCGATCCGCGCGCGGCCGGCGTGCGGGGAGCGGCCGGGCCGCTCTCGACCGATGCCGCGGCGCTCGACCTCTTCCGCTCCCTCGGGAGAGCCGTCGCCGCGTGGGTGCTGACCGGCGTGCCGGCCCATTCGATCGTCAATGGTGAGGGGCTCGCGGCGCGGCTCAGCGGGATCGCGCTCCCCGCCGAGGCGGGCGACGGGTCGGGTGCGCCCGCCGCGACAGGACGTGACGTCGCCGAGCTCAATGCGTCGTTCCTCGTGGACCGGCTGCGGTGGCGCGAGTTCGTGCGAGCGGTCGAGGCGCAGGCGCAGCAGGACCCCGCGTTGCGCGTCGTGCTCACCGGGCCCTGGCCGCCCTACGACTTCGTCCGATTGCAGTTCGGAGGCTAGCTCCTGTTCTGTCCTGACTGCGGCACGTGGAATCGCGCGGTCGCAGTGGAGTGCGGACGCTGCGCCAACCCGCTGCCGGCCATCGCGCCAGCCGCGGCCGAACCGCCCGACGCCGAGATCACTCAGCTCCGCCGCCTCACCGGCAACCGGTACCGCATCCTGCGCCGGCTCGGCAGCGGCGGCATGGCGCAGGTGTACTTCGCGGAGCACGTCGCGCTCGGCCGGCCGCTCGTGATCAAGATGTTGCACGCGCAACTGGCCAAGGAGAGCGAGATGCGGGAGCGCTTCCGCCGCGAGGCCGAGGCGGCGGCGCACCTCGTCCATCCGTTCATCTGCCCGATCGTCGACTACGGCGCCACCGACGAGGTGGTGTATCTCACGATGCCATTCCTCGGCGGCGGCTCGCTCGCCGACCGGCTGGCCCGCGAGCGAACCCTTCCGCCCGCGTTCGCGGCCTCCACCGCGGCCCAGGTCTCGTGCGCGCTCGATTATGCCCACCGGCATGGGGTGGTGCACCGCGACATCAAGCCCGACAACATCCTGTTCGATGACGACGGCTACGCGATCGTGACCGATTTCGGGATCGCGACCGCGCGGCGGCACGGACGCCTCACCGGGACGGGGCGGGCGATGGGCACGCCCCACTACATGTCGCCAGAGCAGGCGATGGGGCAGATGGTCGACGGCCGGAGCGACCTCTACGCCGTCGGCGTGATGCTGTACGAGATGCTGCTCGGGATCCCGCCGTTTGACGGTGCCGATTCGTATTCGGTCGGATACAAGCACGTGCACGAAGCGCCGGTCGCCCCCGAGGTCGTCGACTCGCGCACCCCGCCCGCACTCGCGTCGATCGTCATGCGCTGCCTCGCCAAGCCGCCCGACGACCGCTATCAGCGCGGCACCGACCTCGCGGACGCCCTCATCGGGTACCTCGCCCAGAGCGAAATGCCCCAGGCCGCGCGCCTTTCCTGGTTGGCCCGCCACACCGGCGGACAGGCGGCCGTGACCTGACCGGTACGCCGCCGCTGGCCGCACGGTCGCGTCCCGCGGCCACCAAATGAACGGGTCTTTTGGGATGGTACCAGGGGCAATCGCTGCGCGATTGCCCCCTGGTACCGGGACCGGCAACGGCGGGTGGGATGTCGGGACCGCGCGGCACCTGCGCACGCGGCCACGGTGGCACCCCGAACAACAACAACGGGGCCACCGTGATGTCTCCGTAGGGGCGGCATTCATGCCGCCCGCGGATCGCGTCCCGCATCAATGCCTGGCGCGGCGTTCACGCCGTTCGCTGTTGCCGTTCGGCGTTCATGCCACCCGGTGTGGCTCGGGATGCCACCCGCGGGCGGCATCCCATGCCGTCCCGGCATCCGTGCAGGATGCGCATCGCGGGCGGCATTCATGCCGCCCCGGCATCGGTGTGGGGTGCGAATCGCGGGCGGCATGAATGCCGCCCCTACGGGGGTCGCGGGACGCGGGCCGCGGGACATGCCGAACGGCGAACGGCGGGCGGGGTGACATGCCGAACGGCGAACGGCGGGCGGGGTGACATGCCGAACGGCGAACGGCGGGTGGCGTGAATGCCGCCCGTACGACGGCGGGTGCGCACACGCGTCCGTGCGCGCGTGGCAACCCCGGCATCCCGCCCGTCGTTGCTGTTCCCGGTGCAGGGGCAATTCGCGACGCGAATTGCCCCTGCACCATCAAAAAAACCCCTTCCTTTGGTGGCCGCGGGACGCGGGACCCGCGCGAAATGCCGCGCCAGGCATCGGTGCGGGATGCGAGTCGCGGGCGGCATGAATGCCGCCCCTACGCGGGGCGGCCTGGCGGCCGCCCGTACCGGGGGGTAACCGACCGTCCATCCCGTTGGCGTGCCCCACCGTTATTATGGCCGCCGTGGGGTGCGGTCCGATCTCCGAATCCTGGTCGCGGGCCGACCAGCGCCCGCAGGGTGCGACACGGTGCCGGCGCGGGCGCCAACGCCGGCACCGACGCTCGCACCGACGCTGGCTCGCAGCGCTCCTGTGCCTGGGCTACGGCGCGACGGCGCGGCGGAGCGCTCGGGCGGCCCTCACCGCTCCGCCGGCCCGCGATCGTGCTGGACGGTCGGTCGGCCCCTGCCCGGGTTCGGCCCGCGACACCGCGGCCGCCGACAGCGCGCTCAGCGTCGCGCTCGATTGCATGGCTCTCGTGCCGGTCCCGGCCCTCCCGGCCACCTCTGGCGTCGTCGCACTGCTACCGGCACACTCGCCCTTCGGAGTCGCTGTCACCGCCGACGGCCGCCCCCGCTACCATCTGGTGGCGACGTTCGCCGGGCTCCCCGACCCGCGCACCCTCGGGCCCTACACGACCTACGTCGCCTGGGCCTACACGTTGGCGCTCGACAGCGCCGTGAAGCTGGGCCGCGTGCGCGACGGTCGGATCGACCTCGGTGAGTTGGACCGCGTGCAGTTCCGGATCCTGGTGACCGCCGAACGCTCGGCCGGCGCACGGGATCGAGCCGGCCGCCTGGTGCTCCGCGGCACGAGCCCGAGCGCGCGCCTATTGATGCATCGCGATTTCCTCCAGCCGTCCGCGCCCGGCGCGCTGCGCGACACCTCCGCGCAGGCGGCGGCGACGACCGCCGGTATGTCCGGCATGGCGGGGACGGCCCCCGACTCTGCGCGCCAGGCGCGGGACGACGGACCGACGTGGCCGATGCCGCCGACACCGCGCTGGATGCCGATGATGCCCGGCATGGAGGGTCTCACACCCTCCACCGCCCCGTTCCGCCCGCACCCCGCCGCGGGCGGCGCGTCCCCCACCGGCCGGCCCGGCCGCGTCGTGCGACTCGCGACCGGCGACACGCTCGCCCTCGAGGCCGGCCCCGTGCGCCGCACGATCGCCGGTCGGACGGTGACGATGTACGCCTTCAACGGGCAGGTACCCGGGCCGCTCATCGAGGTCACCCGGGGCGCGACGATCGTCGTCCGCTTTCACAATGCGCTGGATCGTCCGAGCTCGGTGCACTGGCACGGCGTGCGGCTCGACAACCGCTTCGACGGTGCGGTCGGCGTGACGCAGCCCCCGGTCCCGCCGGGCGGCACGTTCCTCTACACCGTGCATTTTCCCGATGCCGGCATCTACTGGTACCACCCGCACGTGCGGGAGGACATCGAGCAGCACCTCGGACTCTACGGCAACCTGCTGGTGCGCGGCGCGCGCGCCGGTGCGGCACCGCCCGTGGATCGCGAGCAGGTCCTCGCGTTGGGCGACCTGCTCGTTGGCCCCGACGGGCTCGCGCCCTTCGGCGCCACCACACCGACGTATGCGCTGATGGGCCGGTTCGGCAACGTCTTGCTGGTCAACGGCGAGCCCCGGTACACGCTCGATGTCCGCCGCGGCGCCGTCGTCCGGTTCTATCTGACCAACGTGTCGAGCGCTCGCCTCTACAACATCTCCTTCGGCGATGCGCCGATGAAGGTCGTGGGCGGCGATGTCGGCAACTTCGAGCGCGAGGAGTGGGTCCCGAGCGTGGTCATCGCGCCGGCCGAGCGGTACATTGTCGACGTTGCGTTTCCGCGGAGCGGGCAGGTCGCGTTGGTCAATCGGGTGCAGGCACTCACGCATATGATCGGGTCCTACACCGCCGAGGTGGATACGCTGGGCACCGTTCGGGTCGGCGCACGCGCGGCCGATCGGCGCTACGCGAGGCGATTCGAGACCCTCCATGCCGATGCCGCTGTCGCCGCCGATCTCGCGCGCTATCGACGCTTCGTCGCCCGCCCCCCCGATCGGACGCTCGTGCTCACCATGCGGGCCCACGATCTCGCCGCGCCGGTCGCCAACATGCTGGTCGGGATCAATGCGGCCGTCGAATGGAACGACGGGATGCCGATGATGAACTGGGTCACGACCGGTCGCCAGGTCTCCTGGGTGCTCCGGGACTCGGCCACCGGCAAGGAGAACACGAGCATCGACTGGCACTTCACGCAGGGCGATGTCGTGAAGCTGCGTCTCATCAACGATCCGGCGTCGGCCCATGCCATGGACCACCCGATCCACCTGCACGGTCAACGATTCCTGGTGCTGAGTCGCGACGGGGTCCCGACCACGAACCTCGTGTGGAAGGACACCGCGCTCGTGCCGGCCGGCGAGACGGTCGAACTCCTGGTCGACATGGCGAACCCCGGACGCTGGATGCTCCACTGCCACATCGCCGAGCACCTCGGCGCCGGCATGATGATGACGTTCACGGTCGATCCGCCGGCCCACGGCGGCTGACATCACGCGCCGCACCGCCCCACTCTTTCCCCCTTTTCCCGGAGCTTCCTCGATGCGTCGAGCGATCGTCACCGCCGCCGTGGCCCTCGCGGTCGCCGCCTATCCGTCGGGTCCGCTGCTTGCGCAGGCGCGCCATCTCGACTCCGCCATGCAGCAGTACGTGCGCGTCGACGCGCCGGTGGTGGCGCTCACGCATGCGCGGCTGATCGATGGCACCGGCGGGCCGGCCAGAGATGACCAGACGATCATCCTCCGGGGCGAGACGATTGCTGCCGTGGGGCCGGCGGTCTCGGTGACGGTGCCGGCGGACGCGCGCGTCGTCGACGCCGCGGGCAAGACCGTGATCCCCGGGATCATCGGGCTGCACGACCATATGTACTACGGCGGGATGAAGTTCATGGGCGTCAGCTATCCGCGCCTGTTCCTCTCGGCCGGCGTCACGACCATCCGGACCACGGGCAGCGTCGACGCCTATCAGGAGCTCAACCTCAAGCGGCGCATCGACTCCCTCGAGTTGCCCGGCCCCGAGATCGTCGTGACCGGGCCGTACCTCCAGGGCCCCGGGCCCGGGCCGGGCGCCATGCACCCACTTTCCGGTCCCGACGATGCGCGCCGGATGGTGCGCTACTGGGCCGAGGAGGGGGTCACGTGGTTCAAGGCGTACACGCAGATCTCGCGTGCCGAGCTCGCCGCGGCGATCGACGAAGCCCACAGGCACGGCGTCAAGGTGACCGCCCACCTCTGCTCGGTCGGATTCCGCGAGGCCGTCGACCTCGGCATCGACCAGCTCGAGCATGGCCTCCTGACCAATACCGAGTACTACTCGGGCAAACAGCCCGACGTCTGCCCGACCGTCGGCGATTCGGCGATCTATGGCGCGCTCGACATCGAGAGTCCCGAGGTCCAGCGCACCATCCACGAGATGGTCAAGCACCACGTGGGGATGACGTCGACGCTCGACGTCTTCGAGCTGTCGACGCCGAGTCGCGTGCCCGAGGACCAGCGGGTGCTCGACGCGCTGTATCCTGCGGCCGCGACGCAGGTCGCGAAGTACTACGAGAGCGGGAAGACGGCGCACGACAGCCTCCACATCGCCGTGTTCAGGAAGGCGATGCAGTTCGAGCGGGATTTCGTCAACGCGGGCGGGCTCCTGGGCGCCGGGGCCGACCCGTGCTGTCTCAGCGCGATCGCGGGGTACGGTGATCAGCGGAATTACGAGCTGCTGGTCGAGGCGGGCTTCACGCCCGAGCAGGCGATCCAGATCATGACCGCCAACGGGGCGAAGATCCTCGGCTTCGACAAGCGGGTGGGCACCATCAAACCGGGCATGCAGGCCGACCTCGTGGTGCTGGACGGTGACCCCGTGCGCACGCCCCGCGACATCCGCAACGTCGACATCGTCTTCCGCCGCGGGATCGGCTTCGACCCCACCGCGCTGCGCGAATCGATTCGCGGACTCGTCGGCCTGCGCTGACCGCGAGCCCCATCCGCCACCGCGGACGGGGCTGCCCCTCCGGTCGCTAGCTTGCGAGGCATGTCGATGCCTCCGGAGACCGCCAGCCCCGCGCCTGTGGACGCGGCCGCCGGCCCCCCGGTCGCCGCCCACCCGGCGCGGGCGGCTGGCTATGTCGACGTCGCGCTGCCGCTCCCGCTCTTCCAGACCTTCACCTACGCCATCGATCCCGAGGCCAGCAACCCGATCTGTCCGGGGGCGCGGGTCGTGGTGCCGTTCCGGACCAGGCATCAGATCGGCATCTGTGTCGGGCTGTCGGACGCGCCGCCGCCGCGGGGCGTGCCCAAGCGGGTGCTCGCGGTTCCCGACGCCGAGCCGGCGCTCGACGCGACCATGCTCGCCCTCTGCCGGTGGATGGCCGACTACTACGCGGTCCCGGTCGGCGTCGCGCTCCGGTGCGCGCTGCCCGTCGCGCTCACCGGCGCCGCCACGCCGACGCCGGCGCGGAAGACGCGGCGGGTCGCTATCCTCCGGCAGGACCTCCCGTCGCTGCTCCGGCGGGACCGCATCTTCGCTCACGCGAAGCGTCAACGCGAGGCGTACGAGTACCTCGAGTCGGTCGGCGGCCGGGCGGCGGTGGAGCAGGTCATCACCCACCTGGGATGCGCGCCATCGGTCGTGCGTGGGCTCGCGGCGCGCGGCCTCATCACCGTGCTCGACGAGGAGCAGGAACGCGATCCGTTCGCCGCCCGCGCCGTCGCGCCGCCCGCGGACCACGCGCCCACCGCCGCGCAGCGGACGGCGATCGACACCCTGGCGGCGGCTCGCCCCGGCAGCGTCCACCTGCTGCACGGCGTCACCGGCAGCGGGAAGACGCTCGTCTACATCGAGTTGCTGCGCCGCATCGTCGATGAGCGCCGCCAGTCGGCGATCGTGCTCGTCCCCGAGATCGCGCTCACCCCGCAGACGGTCGACCGCTTCCGCGCGGTCTTCGGCGACCGGGTCGCGGTCCTGCACAGCTCCCTGAGCGATGGCGAGCGCTACGATGCCTGGCGGGCGCTGCGCTCGGGCGCCAAGCGGATCGCCGTCGGCGCACGATCGGCGATCTTCGCTCCCGTGCGCGATCTCGGGGCCATCATCGTCGACGAGGAGCACGAGTCGAGCTACAAGCAGGGGGAGAGCCCCCGCTACCATGCGCGCGAGCTCGCCGTCGTGCGCGCCCGGCATGCCGGGGCCGTGGTCGTTCTCGGGACGGCCACGCCGAGCCTGGAGTCGTGGGCCAACGCCGAGGCGGCGAAGTACGGCTACCTGCGGCTGCCGGAGCGGGTCGGCGGCGGGCGGCTGCCGGACATCGCGGTGGTCGATCTCCGGCGACGTGGGCTCGACGGTGTCGGCTCACCGGCCGTCGATCCGTTCTCGGCCGTCGTCAGCGAGCCGCTCGAGGCGGCGCTCCGCGAGACACTGCGACGGGGCGAGCAGAGCATTCTCCTTCTCAATCGGCGTGGCTACGCGGCATTCGTGCAGTGCGGCGATTGCGGCGACGTGGCGACCTGCCCGCACTGCTCGATCACGCTCACGTATCATCGCGCGCCCGACCGACTCGTCTGCCACTACTGCCAGCACCAGGAGACGCCGCCCGGCAGTTGCCCGCGCTGCCATGGGGTGACGCTCCGGCGCCGAGGTCTCGGGACGCAGCAGGTCGAGCGGCTGCTCGCCGAGCGGTTCCCGTCGGCGCGGCTCGCGCGGATGGACGTCGACACGACGAGTGGGAAGTGGGCGCACGCCGACATCCTCGACCGCGTCGCGCGGGCCGAGGTCGACGTGCTGCTCGGGACGCAGATGATCGCCAAGGGACTCGACTTCGCCAACGTCACCCTGGTCGGCGTGATCGATGCGGACGTCGGCATCAACCTGCCGGACTTCCGCGCCTCGGAGCGGTGCTTTCAGTTGCTCAGCCAGGTTGCCGGCCGCGCCGGCCGCGGACCCAAGGGCGGGCGGGTCTTCATTCAGACGCGCCTGCCGGCGCATCACGCCGTCCGATGTGCCGTCGCCCACGACTACGACGGCTTCGTGCGGGAGGAGCTGCGGGGACGACAGTCGCCGCTCTACCCGCCGATCGTGCGCCTCGCCAACGTGGTCTTCAGCGGTCTCGCCGAGTCGGCCACGGCGGAGCTCGCCGAGCGCGGCGCCGGGTGGATCCGGCGCCTGGCTGCGCGTACCGCGCCCGGTGTGCAGGTGGTCGGGCCCGCGCCATGCCCGATCGAGCGCATCAAGGAGCGATGGCGCTGGCATGTGCTCGTCAAGGCCGAGCAGGCGGGTGCGCTCACGCGGCTCGCGCAGTACGCCGTTCGGCGCTTTCAGGTGCCGCCCGCGGCCGGGCTCCGCATGACATGGGATCGCGATCCGGTGGCGCTGCTCTGACGAGCCCGCCATTTTTCACCGGGTGACCACGTTCTCGCCCCCAGACTTCTCGGCGCCTCGCTTCGCGAACGCGCCCGACGCGACGTTCGTCCCCGCGCCGGCCGACGGGGTGCTCCCTGAAGGCTTCTTCTCCACGACCAACCTGCCGACCTACGTCCGTGTCGGTGGCGCGTGGTGCCTGCCGCGGGAGCCGCGCATGGATTCGGCCCTCGTGCTCGACGAGCGGGGCGAGCTGTGGGTCCGCGAGGGCCGCCGGGTGCGCGCCGGGGAGCGGGTCGCCGTCGGCGCCGCCGAGGACGGGCGCGAGGGGATCTACGTCCATTCGACCGCCTTCCTGGGCGACGAGGCCCGCGGCGAGTTCAAGTTCATGACGAGCGAAGTCTCCCGCGAGAAGCCGATCGAGTATGCGGTGATGGCGCAGCTCCTCATCGAGGAGCGGGAGCGCGGCGGCTACCCCATCTGGGTCACCGGGCCGGCGCTCGTGCACTCGCGGGCGCGGAGCGACATGGTCTGGTTCATCCGCCACGGGTTCGTCGGCGCGCTGCTCGCCGGGAACGCGGTCGCCGTCCACGACATCGAGGCGTCGATCTTCGGCACGACCCTCGGCATGAGCGGCAGCGGGGAGGCGACCACGGGCGGGCACGGGCTGCACATGCGGGCGATCAACCGGGTCCGCGCGGCCGGGTCGATCGCCGAGGCGGTGCACCGCGGAATCATCACCGACGGGATCATGCACGCCTGCGTGGTCCACGGTGTCCCGTTCGTGCTCACCGGATCGATCCGCGACGATGGGCCGCTGCCGGACGTCATCACCGACTCGGTCGCCGGTCAGGATGCGATGAAGCGGCACACGACTCGGGCGACGATGGCGCTCCTGATCGCGACCGCGCTGCACGCGATCGCGACCGGCAACATGTTGCCGGCGTTCGTCACCGATGCCGACGGCTCCCTCCGGGAGCTACCGACGATCTGTGTCGACTCGTCGGAGTTCGTCGTGAGCAAGCTCAAGGACCGCGGCACGCACCAGGCGTTCGGGGTCGTCACCAACGCGCAGGACTTCATGCACATCCTTCGGCTGTACGTCGAGCGCGAGCTCGACGCGCGCGGGCTCCCGACCTCCCCCGACACGAGCGCCGTCGGCTCGCGCGCGCGTCCGATCGCGGCCACCGGCCGGTGATGGCCGTCGGGAGTGCCCGATGACATCCGCCCTGGACGACCCCGTCGCCCGGGGGCCGCAGGCGGCGGCGATCACTCCGCCGTCGTCGACAGCCGCGACCCCGTCGCGACCGAGCCCCGGCGCGGCCGTGGGCGAGGTCGCCGATACGACCGGACGATTCTTTCGCGCGATCGCCGAGCGCGTCCCGGCCGACCGGATCGTCGAGCTCTATCTCTTTCCGCCGCTCCGGCAGGGTCCGATCGAGAGCGGTGTGGCGGTGATCGCCGTCGCTGACGACGCGGCGGGAGCGGAGCCGACGGCGCGCGGCCCCGAGCGGCCCGCATCAGCGCCCGGGTCACGACCCGGGTCACCTTCCGGGCCGTCGGCCGCGTCACCCGACGCGTCATCCGGCGCGCCACCCGGCGCGTCATCCGACGCGTCATCCGACGCGTCATCCGACGCGTCACCGCCCGGGTCGACACCCGGCACGCGACCCGGGTCACCACCTGGATCATCGGCCGGATCTTCGGACGGATCATGGCCCGGATCACCGTCCGGAGAACGGGACCCCGCTCTGTCGGGCGCCGATGCCGAGCGGTCGGGTGTACGGCGCGAGCGTCACGCCGTCTATACCGCGACGTATCGACATACCCGGAAAGGACCCGAGCGGGGGGCGTGGGCGGTCGATGTGGTCGTCGAGGCCGATGCGCCGCTTGCGACCGTGGCGACCGTCGTCCGGGGCGTGCAGCGCCGGGCCGGCGGTGACGCCGCTGCCGATGCGGATCGGTTGACCGGCGACGCGTTTCGCGATCGCCTGGCCCCCCCCGCGCCCCCGCAAACGTCGCCGTAATCGTCGCCCGTCGTCGCCGCCCCGTCGTCGCCGCCCCGTCGTCGTCGCCCCGTCGTCGCCGCCCCGTCGTCGCCGCCCCGTCGTCGCCGTCGTTGGGGGCGGCATTCATGCCGCCCGCCCCTCGCACCCGCACGAATGCCTGGCCCGGCATTCATGCGGCCCGCGACCCGCATCCCACACCGATGCGTGACCGGCACGTCGTGCCGCCCGCGAAATGCATCCACACCGATGCCGGCCGACCCGGGATGCCGCCCCGGGTGTGGCATTCCGCGCCCACGCCGGTGGCGCGGATGCCGACCGGCAACGGCGAATGGCGTGACATTCCGGGCCAGGCGTTGGTGCGAAATGACAGTAGCGGGCGGCATGAATGCCGCCCCTACGACGGCGATGACGACGATGACGACGGCGACGATGACGACGGCGACGACAACGACGACGCGGCGGGGGGGACGGGGGTGGCCGGGGTGGCCGGGGTGGCTGCGGCGGTCGCCGCCGGCGCGGCGTATCGCGACATGACCACGCGGTGGATGTCGCGGGCGTCGTCCAGGACGGCCTCGCGGGTGCCGAGGTGCTCGGGGGCGATGAGGAAGGGGAACACCTGGTCGCCGCCGGCCGCGCCGTGGGCGCCCACCTGGTCGTCGAACGACACGATCTCGCGCCCGTCGTAGGCCCCGAACAGCACGAGGTCGCCGCCGTTGGGCTGCCGCACCAGCGACTCCACCGCCCGCGCCGTCCGCCCGTCCGACCCGTAGCGGGCGAGCGGGTCGGCACCCGCCGTCACCCGGACGATGCCCTGGCGCAGAAGCGCCCGTCCCTCGCGGCTCTCGAGGTGGACGCCGTCGGTGCTCCGCGTCGCCACGAGCCCGATCCCCGGATGGGAGAGCAGCGAGGCGTAGAGGTGCGCTCGCCGCCCGTCGCGGGCGAGGTCGGCGAGCGTCAGCGGCCGCGGATCGTCGGCGAAGTAGAGGTGCGCAAGGCAGGAGCTGTACGTCACGACGACCGCATTGCGGGTGTCGATCCGGTACTTCTCGGGGAGGAGGATCTCGCGGAGACCGTAGTGGCGCCGCACCCAGTCGCGACACCGGCGGAGGGTGCGCCGCACCCGATCGTAGCGGGGCGGCGCGACGAGCGCGGCCGCGTCGAACAGTTGCGCGCCGACGTCGGCGTACTCGCTCGCCTCGGCGAAGCTGGCGACCGTCTGGAGCGGGCCGCCCGCCCGAAGATCCCCCATGGCACCACCGCGACCACCGCCACCGGCTGTCCCACCCGACGTCCCACCCGCGGTCCCACCCGCGGTCCCACCCGCGTGGACGGCGGCGATGCCCGCGGGGGTGCGCGCCGGACGCACGCCGACCCCCGCCAGGATGCGCTCCACGGTCGTGCCGAGCGACTCGCGGAACGCCACCCGGTAGCTGATCGCCGGCGTCATGCCATGGTCCGAGAGGACGACCAGATCGTAGCCCCGCCCCGCGGCGATCCGCATCATCCGCACGATCTCGCGGATGCGCGCGTCGGTGCGTTTGAGGTCCGAGAGTGCCTGCCGGCTGCGCGGTCCGAAGTGGTGCGCCAGCTCGTCGTACTGCATGAAGGTGCTGTAGATGACCGGTACGCCGAGGTACAGGTCGAGCACGATCGCCATCGTCTGAAGCTCGCGCACGACGACGTTGGTGAGGATCCGCAGGAACGGGAAGATCCCCTCGGCGTGCGTGACCTGGCCCGTCAGCTCGCCCCGGAGGCGCTCCCACTCCTCACGCAGCCACTCGAGCGCCGCTTGCCCGCCCATGCGCAGCACGCGGATGGGATGGAGCGCGATCAGCAGCAGCATCCGTGTGCCGCCGAGCCGCCGGTAGATCGACATCCGCTGGCGCGTCGCGACGGTGAACGCGACCGTCTGCGCGTCGCCGTCGAGCAGGTTGACGTAGCTCGACCCGCCCGCGAGGGCGCCGGGAACGGTGATCCGGTCGTGGATGTACTGCACGCCCTCGGGCGCGTTGCACGTCACGACGCGGCGGAGCGCCTTGTCGTAGAAGCGAAAGGCGGGGATGCCGGCGTTGGTCCCGTAGAAGAAGCCGGCCTGGCAGTACGGCGTCGCCGACGGCAGGCCGCAGAACCAGCGGCGGAGCGTGAACCCGTCGTCACGGAGCAGTCGGGCGAGCGTGGGACAGTAGCCGCGGGCGATCGCGCGTCGCAGATCGGCGTAGGCCAGGGCGTCGACCTGAAGCGCGAGCAGGCCACGGCGGCCGTCGCGGGGGCGCCGCTCCCGCGCGAAGGGTCGATACTTGAGGTTGTAGTACCACCGGAGCCACGGCCCCGCCCGCGGGTATCGGCGGCGCTCGACCGGCTCCGTCACCCGAGCCATGCGGCCGCCCGCACGAGCAGATCGCGCGGCGGGACGGGCTTGACGAGCACGGCGACGCACCCGGCGCTCTTGCACGCGTCGCGGATCTTGGCATCGTCGTGGCCGGTCAGCGCGACGGTCACGCGGGGCGAGGTACCCGCGGCGGCCGTCTCCGCGAGCACGCCGATCCCGTTGCCGTCGGGGAGTGTCAGGTCGAGCAACATGAGGTCGGGCCGTTGCTCGGCGCAGGCCTGGACGGCCGCCGCCGCGGTCCCCGCCACCCGGACGCGGTAGCCGGTCGCCTCGAAGAGGAGGCGGAGCGCGTCGGCGGCGTAGGCGTAGTCCTCGACGATCAGCACGGCGGCGTTCCCGGTCGGCAGGTCGGGCGGCAACGTCACGCCGCGGCCTCCTCGACGGCATCGACGAGCTGCTGCCGGCGGAGCAGGGACCAGTAGCGGCCGCCACGCGCGAGCAACTCATCGTGCCGGCCCTGCTCGACGATCCGCCCCTCGTCGAGGACGACGATCCAGGTCGCCTCGCGAATCGCGCTCACCCGGTGTGACGCGATCACCGCCGTCCGCCCCGTGACCGCATCCCGGAGCGCGTGGAGAATCTCGGCCTCGGTGTGCGTGTCGACCGCCGATAGCGCGTCGTCGAGCAGGACGATCGCCGGCCGCCTGGCCAGCGCGCGGGCGAGCGCCGCCCGCTGCTTCTGCCCGCCCGACAGATTGATCCCGCGCTCGCCCAGCATCGTGCCGTAACCACCGGGGAACTCCCCGATCGTCTCATCGAGCTGCGCCACACGCGCCGCCCAGCGCGTGTCCGCGTCCACCGCGGACGCCTCGCCGGACGCTGCCCCCGCTCCGTCGGCCGACACCCCCGCGGCCGGCAGGGGAGCCGGCCGGCCGTAGGCGAGGTTCGAGGCGACAGTGTCGCTGAACAGGAGGCTCTCCTGCGGCACCGCCCCGACTTCTCGACGCAGCACCTCCACCGGCAGCTCACGGATCGGGACGCCGTCGATGAGGATCTCCCCCTCCTGGGGATCGAAGATCCGGGGGATGAGGTCGATGAGCGCCGTCTTGCCGCTGCCGATCGCCCCGACCACGCCGAGGGTCGCCCCGGCGGGAATCGTGAACGAGATGTCGCGCAACACCCAGCGCGGCGTCTGACCCTCGCGCGGCGGATAGTGGAAGCCCACGTGCCGGAACTCGATCGATCGCCCGCGAACGCCGGGCGCGAGTGGCGGGAGCGTGCGCGGGTGCGCGGGCTCGACGACGGCCGAGCGGGCCGCGAAGATCTCGTTGAGCCGTCCCATCGACGCCGCGCCCCGCTCGAACAGGTTGATCACCCATCCGAGCGCGATGAGCGGCCAGGTGAGGAAGCTCAGGTAGATGCCGAACATCACGAACTCGCCGATGGTGATGACGCCGCGCAGGGCGAGTGCGCCACCCACGCCGAGTACCACCACCGCCGCCAGGCCGGCCAGCAGCGAGAACGCCGGGTTCATCGCCCCGTACAGCGTGGCGAGGCTCATGTTCTTCGTCAGATAGGCCTCGTTGAGCGCCCCGAACCGGACCAGCTCCCGGGGCTCCTGGCGATACGCCCGCACGATGCGGGTGCCCGACAGATTTTCCTGCGCGTGCGTCGTCAGCGCGCCGAAGTGGTCCTGGACGGCCTCGAAGCGGCGGTGGATCACGCGGCCGAGCCGCACGATGACGACCGGCAGGACGGCCATCGGGAGCACCGCCAGGACGGTGAGCCGGGGGCTGATGCGCAGCATGAGCGCGAGAGCCATCACGCCGCCGACGATCGTGCTGGCGAGGTACATGATGGCCGGGCCGGCCGCCATCCGGACCGCGCTCAGGTCGTTCGTCAGCCGGGCCATGATGTCGCCCGTCCGCGTACGGCCGTAGTAGGCCGCATCCAGGCCTTCCAGATGCGCGAAGAGCGCATTGCGGAGGTCGTACTCGACGTAGCGGCTCACGCCGTTGAGGAGCTCGCGCATGGCGTACCGGAACACGCCGCCGACCATCGATGCGCCGATCATGAGCGCCGCAAGCCCGTAGGCGCGCCGGAGCGGCGCCGTGAGGATGCTGTCGATCGCCGTCCCAAGGAACAACGGCACAATGGCCGACATTGCCGAGGCGGCGATGACGCACAGCAGCCCCAACACCAGCCGCCGCCGGTACGGACGCAGGTACGCCCAGAGGGGCAGGAGCGACCGCAGCCCTGGCGCGGCGGCCACGTTCATACCTGGCATGTGCCTTGCCCGCTTGTGCCCGGCACCATCACCTCGCGCGGCTCGTGGGCTCCCGGTCCGCCGTCTCGAAGAAGGAGGCAGGAGAATGGCTCAATATACCAGAATGTCGATCCTCCCACCGGCGATGTGCGCAGTGGCGCTCCTCGTCGCGGCCGGGTGCGGGGGCGGGAACAACGCCGCCTCGAACACCGCCCAGGACACGACGATGCAGATGGCGCAGCCGAACGCCGGCAACCCGCAGTTGAACGATCAGCCGCGGCGGCGTGCGTCGGCCGGCGAGACGGAGAGCGGGCGGCGGCGGACGGCGAGCGAATCCACCACGACGAGCGGCGGGGCGGCCCCCGGCGCGACGCACATGGGGACGATCCCCTCGGGCACGGCGATGACGCTCGCGTCGAGTACGCGCGTCTGCACCAACACGCACCACGTCGGCGATCAGTTCACGGCCACGACGACGGACGCGGTGATGGGAACGAACGGCGCGATGATCCCCGCCGGGTCGCCGGTCGACCTCACGGTGACCAAGGTCAAGGCGAGCAACAACATGACCCAGGCGGGCCAGATCGGCGTCTCGGTCGACTCCATCGTCGTCAACGGCGTGACCTACCCGCTCGACGCCCAGATCACCTCGGCCACGACGAACAAGGTCCGCTCGACGAGCATGGGACAGGAAGCGACCAAGGTCGGGATCGGCGCGGCCGCCGGCGGTATCCTCGGCCAGGTGATCGGCCATGACGCCAAGTCCACCATCATCGGCGCCGCCGCCGGTGCCGCCGCGGGCGGGGGCGTCGCGGCCGCGACCACCAAGTACGACTTCTGTATCCCGCAGAACGGCCACATCGCGATCAAGACGACGAGCGACGAGAAGGTCCCCGCGTCGACCTCGTGATCGGTCCCTCGCCCTGACCCACCGCTGACGCGCGGATCGGCGCCCGACGCCTGCTCCGCGCCACCCGCGGCTGCCGGCGGCCGCGGGTGGCCTCAGTACCCCACGGCGCCGCCCGTCGCGCGAGGGTCGACCGCTCCCGCGTACCCGCCGGCCACCCGCATCACCGCCGTGCACGTGCCGCTGGCCCCGCCCGGCGCGACCGCGTACCCCATGGCGACCAGCGAGTCGCGCACCGCCGCCGTGAGCCCGCGGACGTCGTACCGGAGCGTATCCGGCAGCGCCTGATCGTGCAGGCGCGGCGCGGCCATCGCGTCCATGAGGCCCATCCGGCTGTCGATCACGTCGAGGATGACCTGTGCCGTGCTGGTGATGATGCGCGGGCCGCCACGGCCCCCCACCACGAGGAGCAGCGCGCCCGCGGGGTCGAGCACGATCGTCGGCGACATCGAGCTCAGCATGCGCTTGCCCGGCGCGATCGCGTTGCGGGGCCCCTCGACCAGCCCAAACTGGTTGGGGACCCCCGGACGCGCCGCGAAATCGTCCATCTCGTCGTTCAGAAAGAAGCCGGCGTCGCGGACGTACACCCCGGACCCATAGAGCGCGTTGAGCGTCGTCGTCGTCGCGACCGCGTCCCCCGCCGAATCGACGACGGAGTAGTGCGTGGTCTCCGTCCCCTCGACCGGCGGCGCCGCCAGCGTCCGCGTCGGGCGCGCCCGGTCGGCGATCGTCGCCCGCACCTGTCGCGCGTACGCCTTGTCGGTCAGGTGGGCGACCGGCACGTCGACGAAGTCCGGGTCCCCGAGCTGCCCGTTGCGGTCGATGAACGCGCGTTGGAAGGCGTCGCCCAGGACGTGGGCGTACTCCGCGCTCCCGAACGGCGGGAGCCGGTCGAAGGTCTCGAGGATGTTCAGCACCTCGAGCAGCGTCACCCCACCCGATGACGGCGGCGGCATGGTGAGCAGGCGGTACCCGCGATAGCTCCCCTCGAGCACACTCCGTCGCACGGCGTGGTAGTGCGCCAGATCCTCGGCCGAGATGAGCCCGCCGTCCGCGCGCATCTCGCGCACGATCGCGTCGGCGATCGCACCCCGATAGAACGCCTCCGGGCCACCGTCGGCGATCGCCTCCAGGGTCTCCGCCAGCCGGGGCTGCACGAAACGCGACCCGACGCGCGGTGGCTCGCCGCCGGCCAGAAACACCGCCGCGCCCGCGAACGGCGCGATCCGGCCACGCGACGCCGCCACCGAGCGGGCGAATGCCGAGTCCACGACGAAGCCGTCGCGCGCGAGTCGGATCGCGGGCGCCAGGACCTGGCGCAGCGTCAGTCGCCCGAACGCCCGCTCGGCCTCGGCCAGCCCGGCCACCGCACCCGGCACGCCGGACGCCTTGGGCCCGACGACGCTCTCGGATGTGGTCGACCCGTCCGCCCGCACGTACATGTCGCGACGCGCCGAGAGCGGCGCGACCTCCCGGTAGTCGAAGGCGGCCGTCCGACCATCGGCCATCCGGATCACCATGAACCCGCCGCCGCCGATGTTCCCGGCCTCGGGGAGCGCCACGGCGAGCGCGAATCCCACCGCCACGGCCGCGTCGACGGCGTTTCCACCCTGCCGCAGGATCTCGACGCCGGCCGCGCTCGCGAGCGCGCTGTTGCTCGCGATCATCGCGTGCGGCGCAACCGTCGCGCGCCGTCCGGCGCCCAGGGTCCAATCCGGCGGAAACCCCGGCGGCCCCGCCGCCCGCGACATCGGCGCCGGCCCACTCCCGGTGGCGCCACCCACCGTCCCCGCCGCCAGATCGGCGGCCGACGGGCCGGCGGACGGCCCGGCCGACGGCGCCGGCTGCGGACGGTGTGGGTGACACGCCGCGCTCACCGCGAGCACACACGAGAGTGCGCGCATCGCGCGTACTTTCTTGCGGTTGGCGTTCATCGACCGGTAACTTAGCCCGCACACGCCGATGCCGCGACAGGCGAACCGCCCGGCGCACGCCGCCGACCTGAGTCTCACCGAGCGTCGCAATCCGCGCACGGCCGACATCGATCTCGCCTCGCCGCTGGAGATCGTCGATCGCATGGCCGCCGAGGATGCGACCGTCCCGGCCGCCGTCGCCACGCAGCGGACGGCGGTCGCGCGCGCGATCGAGCTCGCCGAGATGACATTCCGAGCCGGCGGCCGGCTGTTCTACGTCGGCGCGGGCACGTCCGGTCGACTCGGGGTGCTCGATGCCAGCGAGTGCCCGCCGACGTTCGGCACTGACCCGTCACTCGTCCAGGGCGTGATCGCCGGCGGGACGCCGGCGCTCACCCGCGCCCAGGAAGGTGCGGAAGATCGGGCCGAGGACGGCGCGCGCGACCTCGACGCGCGCGGCCTGTCGGCTCGCGACTTCGTGGTCGGGATCGCCGCCTCGGCCACCACGCCATACGTGCGCGGCGCCCTCATCCACGCCCACACGATCGGCGCACGCACGGCGATCGTCGCCTGCTCACCGCCACCCCCGGAGCTCCTCGCGCTCGTGGATGCCGCGATCGTGCCGATCGTCGGCCCCGAGGTCGTGACCGGGTCGACGCGGCTCAAGGCCGGCACGGCGACGAAGCTCGTGCTCAACGCGATCACCACCGGTGCGATGATCCGACTGGGCAAGACGTACGGCAATCTCATGGTCGACCTCCAGGCCACGAACGCCAAGCTCCGCGCCCGGAGCGAACGGATGGTGACGGAGATCTGCGGGGTCGATCGCGGCCGGGCGGCGGACGTCCTGCGCGAGGCCGGCGGCCGCGTCAAGACGGCGATCGTCATGCAGACGCTCGGGGTCGGGCGCGAGGAAGCGGAGTCGCGGCTGGCCGATGCCGGTGGGATCGTGCGCCGCGTACTGCCGGGCCCGCCGCCCCCCGTCCCCCGGACGTCATGAGCCGCCCCGCCCGCGGAGGGCGCCCGGTGCGGCTGGCCGGACCGGGGCGGTCGCTCGCCGCGGCGCTCGGAGAAGATCCGCGTCGGGCCGAGCCGGACGTCTACGTCGGGCTCATGTCGGGGACGTCGCTCGACGGGATCACGGCGGCCGCCGTGCGCTTCGCCATCGACTCCGACGGGTACCCTTCCGCGTGTCAATTGCTCGCGCACCTGACCCGCCCCTACGAGGTGGCGGAGCGCAACCGCCTCGAGCGCGCGCTCCGTGACGGGGCGTCGACCGCCGAGTGGTGCCAGCTGGGGTTCGACGTGGGCGCCTGGCTGACCGACGCCGCCCGCGCGCTCCTCGCAGCCGGCCAGATCCCGCGCCGGACCGTGCGGGCGATCGGCTCCCACGGCCAGACGGTCTGGCACGCGCCCGGCCGATCGACCTGGCAGATCGGCGAGGCGGCGGTCATCGCCGAGCGGATGGGGGTCGACGTCGTGAGCGACTTCCGAGTCGCCGACGTCGCGGCCGGCGGGCAGGGGGCGCCCCTCGTCCCGGTGGCCGACGCGCTCCTGTTCGCCCCGGATCGTGGCGCGCGGGCGCTCCAGAACGTGGGCGGCATCGCCAATGTCACCATCGTCCACGGTCGCGGCGCGCCGGCTGTCGCGCCGATTGGGGCGCTGTCGGGGCGGCCGGGCGCCGCCCCCCACGGCCGGCTCGCGGCCACGCGCGGGTTCGACACCGGGCCCGGCGTGGTGGTGATCGACGCCGTCGTCCGGCGGCTGCGTCCGGATCTTCCGTACGACATCGACGGCGCGCTCGCGCGTCAGGGCCGCCCGCTCGGCCCGGTCGTCGACGCGTTGCTCGCCGACCCCTACTTCGCCGCCCCACCGCCGAAGTCGACCGGCCGCGAGCACTTCTCGGCGGCCTACGTGACCGACCTGATCGCGCGATGCCAGCGGGCCGGCGCCTCGGGCGATGCCGACATCGTCGCCACCGCCGTCGCCCTCACCGCGCGGAGCATCGCCGACGCCTATGCCCGGTTCATCCCCGAGCCCGTGGACGACGTGCTCCTCTCCGGCGGCGGCGCCCGCAACCCGGCGCTGCGCGACGCGATCGCCCGCGCGCTCGCGCCCCGGGTCGTGCGGGTCTTCGATGCGGCCTACTTCGATGGCGAGGCCAAGGAGGCGGTGGCGTTCGCCCTGCTGGCCGCCCTCCACGTCGCCGGGCTCCCCTCCAACGTGCCCGGGGCGACCGGCGCACTGGGGCCGCGTGTCCTCGGAAAGCTCAGCGTCGGCCGAGTGCGATGAGCACCAGCGCGGCGACGACGGCAACGAGGGCGGCCACCACCAGCACGCGCGCGAGGCGTCGCCACGGGCCGGACGGACCGACCCCCGCCACCACGGCACCGGCGTCCGTGGCGCCCGCGCCGCGCGGTTTCATCGGCTTCGTCGGCGGCTCCTCCGGTGGCCGCTCGGGCGGCAGGTCGGACGTCGCCGCCTGACCCTCGGCGAGGGCCTCGTCACCGAGCGGGAAGACGCGGTGTCCGATCGCCTCGTCGGGCGCCGGCATGGGCAGGCCCGGGCCCTCGAACCGGGCCGCGACGACCGTGATGTTGTCGGGGCCGCCCCTCGCGTTGGCCTCGTCGACGAGCTGCGTACACACCTTCCGCAGGTCCGGCTCCTCGGTGACGAGCCGCGCGATCTCCGTATCGCGGACGAGCCCTGAGAGCCCGTCGCTGCACAGGACGAGCGTGTCGCCGCGCCGGAGCGGCTGGCTGGTGATGTCCACCTTGACCGTGGATTCGGGGCCGAGCGCCTGGAGGATGATGTTGCGCCGCTCACTGACCTCGGCCTCCTCGGCCGTGATCTCGCCGGCCTCGATCAGCCGCTGCATGAGCGACTGGTCCTTCGTGAGCTGCCACGCCGTGCCCCCGCGCACGAGGTAGGCGCGGCTGTCGCCGACCTGTGCGATGTAGAGCGTGTCGCCAAGGATCCCGGCGACCGTCGCCGTCGTTCCCATTCCCCGGTACTCGAGGTGCTCGGTCGCGAAGCGGTGGATCCGCGTGTTGGCGGTCGCGGTGGCCGCGACGAGCGCCCGCGCGAAGGTCAGCGGATCGGTCTTCGGCGACCGGACCCAGATCGACCGGAGCTCCCCGAGCACGACATCGACCGCCATCGAGCTGGCGATCTCGCCGGCCGCCGCGCCCCCCATCCCGTCCGCCACCATGAAGAGCGTCCCGCGCTCCCCGGGCGTCTCCGTCCGCTCGGCGGGGAAGGAGAACGGTGAGGCCGTATCGAGATCGGCGACGGCGAACGCGTCCTCGTTGTGCTCGCGCGTGCGGCCGACGTCGGTGCAGCCGTAGACGTGAACGATGACCGGCGGCGTCGCGCTCACGTCGCGTCCACTCCCCGCCTCGCCGCCGGCGACGCGCCGCGCGATGGACCGGCGGCCCGGGCGCGGGTCCGCGACGCGGGAGTGATGAGCAGGGAGGTGGGCTCGGGCGCGCTCGGCATGCGGTGTGAGGAAGGTGAAACTAACGTCAGACGTGCTGCTTAGGGACCGTGCCGACACCGGCGGGGCGTCCCGCCGCGCTCCCTAACCCCCGACGACCCCCGCCGTTAGTTTCCGCGCGATGTCGGGACAGTATCCCCGCGCCGAGGGGAGACGGGGGGGAGCGGGATCGGCGGCCACGCTCGCCGCCGCGCTCCTGGTCGGCCTCGCCGCATGCACCGGCGCTCGCCAGCCGGCGCCGGGCGGCGCTCCCGCTCCCGCCAATGCGCCGGCGGGCGCTCGGGCGGGCAACGTGGGGGCGGCCGGCGCGCAGGGCCCGGCGCTTCCCCCGATCCCGCACGTCACCGGGCCGCTCGCGATCACGGTCGTGTATCCCAGGCCGGGCGCGCTGATCACCTCCCGGGACTCGAACTTCATCCTCGGGTCGGTCGGCACCGGAGACGCCACCCTCACGATCAACGGCTTCAATGTCCCGGTCGAGCCCAACGGCGCGTTCCTGGCCTGGCTCCCTGTCCCCGACAGCGCCTCATCGCGGTACGATCTGGTCGCTGCCGTCGGCGCCGACACCGTGCGGCTGGCGTCGCCGGTCAGGCTGCCACCGTCGCGCCTCGCCCAGCAGGATTCCGCGCTGGCCGACACGCTCGCCGAGCTCCGCAGGCCCTTCCCCGACAGCGGGCAGTACGTGACGCTCGAGCCCCATGACAGCACCGTGCCCGACACCGACCGGACGGTGATCGTGCGCCCCGTGCCGTCGGGGACGTACAAGTGGTTCCTGCTGCCGGGCACGGTCGTTCAGGTCACCGGGCGCAGTCCCGGATACGAGCGCATCCGTCTGGACGCGGCCCTCGACGCCTGGGTATCGACGAGCGACATCCGTCCCGCCGCGGCGTTGCCGACTGTGGTCCCCGCCGTCCCCATCATCGCCGCTCCGCCGCGCGCGAGTCCGCCGCATCGGGTGGTCGAGCGGGTGCGAGTCGTCCCCGCGCCGGACTGGGTGGACGTCGTCTTCTCCGTCGGTGAACGGCCGCCGTTTCTCATCGAGGAGGAGAATCAGGATCTCGTGGTGACCTTCTACAGCACGCAGGCATCGACGGACCTGATTCAGTACGTCGGCCACCTGTCCGGTCCCCCGGCGCCACCGGACACCCTCGTGCGGTCGGTCACGTGGTCGCAGGCGACGACCGATCGGGCCCGCTACACGGTTCATCTCTCGCGGCCGCCCTTCGGCTACCTCGTCCTCTGGACCGGCAGCTCGTTCGTGCTCCGGGTGCGGCGGACGCCGGTCGTCGATCCGTCCGGGCCGCTCCGTGGCCGCACGATCGTCGTCGATGCCGGGCACCCGCCCGCCGGCTCGACGGGACCCACGGGGTTGTACGAGCCGGTGGCGACCCTCGCCATCGCCCAGGAGCTGGAACGCCAGCTCACGGCGCGCGGGGCGGCGGTGATCATGACCCGCCGGACCGCCGACGCCGTGACGCTCACCAGCCGTCCGGTGACCGCGCGGCGCGTGAACGCCGATGCCTTCGTCTCGATCCACCTCAATGCGCTCCCCGACGGCCTGAATCCCTTCACCTCCCATGGAACGGGGAGCTACTACTTCCACCCGCATTCGATCGCGCTCGCCCGCGACGTCCAGGCGGGTATGGTCCGCGCGCTCGGCCTGCGCGACCTCGGCGTGCACTACGACAACCTGGCCGTCGTGCGCGGCACCTGGATGCCCGCCGTACTGTGCGAGGGCGCCTTCATCATCATCCCGGAGCAGGAGGCCGCGCTCCGCGTCCCGGCCTTCCAGGCTGCCTATGCGCGCGGGGTCGCCGACGGGCTGGAGCACTTCTTCCGCGACCTGGCCGGCACCACGCATCCCGCCCTGGCGGCCGCCGGCGGGGGTCACGCCGCGGCGGAGGCGGCGCCGTAGCGTGCTGGCGGGCCGCTTGCGCGCGGCGGCGCTGGGCGCCGCACTGCTCGCCACATTCACGGCCGTCAACGCGGGGCTCGCGCAGGTCGACCCGAGCGCGCGCTGGGTGACGCTCCGCACGCGGCATTTCCGGGTCCACTTCAATCCGCGGCTCGAGGATCAGGCACGTCGCGCCGCCGCGAACGCCGAGCGGGCGTACGGCCTGCTCGCGCGCGAGCTCGTGCCGCCCCGCGGGCCCATCGACATCGTCCTCGCGGACAACATCGACGACTCCAACGGCCAGACGACGCCCTTTCCGACCAACCGCATCATCCTGTACGCCTACCCGCCGGTCGACGCGACCGCCCTCCGGTACTATGGCGACTGGAACGCGTTGCTCGTCCAGCACGAGCTGACGCACGCGTTCCACCTCGATCGGGCGCGGGGGTGGTGGCGCGTCGCGCAGCGCATCTTCGGGCGCAACCCGATCTTCATGCCCAACCTGTACACTCCGGCCTGGCTGACCGAAGGACTGGCCGTGTACTACGAGTCGCGGCTGACGGGCTTTGGCCGACTCACGGGAACGGCGCACCGCACGATCGCCGACGCGGCGGCCCAGGACAGCGCGCTCCCCCGGCTCGACCAGTTGAGCCTCATGGCGCCCCAGTGGCCCAACGGCGAGGGCCCATACGTCTACGGGTCGCTCCTGTTCCAGTACCTCGCGGCCACTCGCGGCCCCGCATCGGTCCCCGCGTTCATCGAGCGGTCGAGTGGCGCCACGATCCCCTTCCTGCTCGACCGAACGTCACGCCAGGCGTTCGGCATCTCGTTCGAGGATGCCTGGCGTCACTGGCGGGATTCCGTCGAGCACGAGGTGTGGACGCACCCGGAGGCCCACCGCCTGCCGCTCCGGGAGTTGACGCGCGCGGGCTACGACGCGGATTTCCCGCGCTGGGCCGACTCGAACACGCTCGTCTACGCGGCCAACACGGAGCGCGACCTGCCCGGCGAATACCGCGTCACCCTCGGCGGCCGGGTGCGCCGCGTCGATCGGCGGAACGCGCTCACGCCCAACGCGCCGACGGCGCGCGGGGTCGTCTACGCCGACCTCGAGTACACCTCGCCCTACGACATCCGGTCGGATCTCTATCGGAGCGTGGGCGGGCGCACGGTCCGGCTCACGCACGGCGCGCGGCTCAGCGACCCGGACGCGCGGGTCACCGACGGCCGCCTGGTCGCCGTCTGGAGTCACAACGCCTCGACCCAACTCGTGCTGCTCTCCCCCGACGGGCGCCGGCGGGACGCCATCACGCCGTTCGCGTCCGACACGCAGTGGACCCAGCCGCGGTGGTCCCCGGACGGCGCGCGCCTCGCGGCCGTGCGGTGGGAGCGCGGCGGCTACCGGTCGATCGTCGTGCTGGATACGACCGGTCGGGTCGAGCAGGTGGTCGTGCGCGGGCGGGCCGTCGCCGCCGATCCTGCCTGGACGCCCGATGGCCGACACCTCGTCTTCACATCGGACCGATCGGGTCGCTTCGACGTGTACGAGCGGGCGATCCGCGCGGGGGAGGGGGGAGTCCCCGGCGACACGACATCGGCCGACACGAGATCGGCCGACACGAGATCGGCGGACACGGCGATCCGACTCATCGGCGGGGCCGCCGGGGGGGCGATGTGGCCGGCCGTCTCGCCGGATGGCTCGCGCCTCGCCGTCTCGGTGCTGCGTGGTGATGGGATGCACGTCGCCGTGGCGCCGTTCGACACGGCACGCGGGGTCGCCGAGCCCGACCCGCCGGGCGACGATGCGGCGGATACGGTGGTCGTTCCGCCGGTCGAGCGGGTCGACGGCGCCGTGACCCCATACTCGCCCTGGAGCGGGCTCGTGCCGCGCTACTGGATGCCGGTCGCGAACACCTCCGACCAGGGGTACTTCCAGCTCGGTGCGTTCACGTCCGGCTACGACGTGCTGCAACGGCACGCCTACGAGGCGGAGGCGCTCTACGACTTTCGGCGCCCGTCGGAGGTCGAGGCGTCCGGCTCCTACGAGTATCGTGGGTTCACGCAGCCGGTGATCGACGTCGGCGCGACGGCGTACTGGACGCACGACGCGATCGCGACCCTCAGCGGCACGACCGTCGGGCTCCTCGTCCACCGGACGATCACCGCGACGCTCGCGGCGACGCTCGTGCGGCCGCGCGTACGCACGAACGCCTCCTGGACGGTGGGCGGCGACTACGAGTTCCGCTCGTACCACACCGAGCCCGGTCCGCTGCTCGCGAGCATCGGATCCTTCTACGCCTCGAGCTCCAGTTTCCCGTCGCTCTTCACGACCGCCACCTGGACGAACGCCGAGTCGCCGGCGCTCAGCATCTCCCCGGAGAACGGCCTGACCCTGACGGGGACGGGGCGGGTGCGCTGGCAGCAGGCGGCGACCGAGCGAACGGAGCAGAGCTTCGTCGGCGTGGCGTCGGCGTACCGGGCCCTCGACCTGCCGGGGTTCGCGCATCACGTGATCGCCGCCCGCGCTGCCGTCGGGCTCGAGAACGCCGGGGCGATCTCGACCTTCACGGCCGGAGGGCTGAGCGGCCAGTCGGTGCTGGTGGTCCCGGGGGTCGCGGTCGGCGATCAGCCGCGCGTGTTCAGCGTGCGCGGCTTTCCGCTCGGTGCCGCACAGGGGACGCGCGCATTCGCGGGCTCGATCGAGTACCGCGCGCCGCTCCTGGAGGCGGGCCGTGGTTGGCACCTGCTGCCGCTCTTCCTCGGCAAGACGTCGATCTCGGCGTTCGCCGACGCCGCCGAGGCCTGGTGCCCGGCCGCCGACCCGGTGCTTCCGGGCGTCTGTCAGGCGCGCGATGCCCAGCGTCGGCTCCTCAGCTCGGCGGGGGCCGAGCTCAACTTCGACACATCCCTCCAGTACGACATCCCCTACCGGCTCCGGCTCGGTGTCGCCGTCCCGACGTCGAGCCGGACCTACTACGGCGCCGGTCGGGTGGACCTCTACGCGACGTTCGGCATGTCTTTCTGACGCCGAGCGGCGTCGTGGCCCTCCACTTGCGCGACGTGAAAGGAGGCAAGCGGCCGGGCGGACCCGCTGGCGCGAGGCGGATCCCCGTCGAGTTCGCCGTCGTTCCGTGGCCGAGCGTGGCGTTGCGGCGGGTGACGTCGGAGCGTCACAAGTGCATACGGGGCTGACGGATGGGAGTGGGGCCCGCGGGCGGCTGACCCGGCCGCCGGGAGGGATCGTCGGCGATGTCGCGGGGCCAAGCGACGGTGAGCGCGTCACCGTGGATAAGGCGGTGGAAAACTGGCCGTTGTGATGTGGGAAACGCAACGTGCTCTGCTACCGTGGGTTACGTCGCTACTGGCGCGGTTTCACGATGACGGCTACCATCCCGCTCCCGTTTCTCTGCTGATCCGCGTCTGCATGCCGCGCCCTTCGTGGGTCGTGTGTGGCGGTACGGAAGCCCGAGGTCGGTTCCGGCTAGCTTTCCCGAACGGCCGCCACGGCCCTGCATCCCTTTCGTTGGAGCGTAGTCATGCCGTTGCCCTCGACCCCCGCCTCGGCGCCGCCCGCCGGGTCGGCCCCGCTCTCCGCGAACGCGCGCACGGTGCTGGAGAAGCGCTATCTCAGGAAGGACGCGTCGGGGAAGCCGACCGAGAGTCCGGAGGAGATGTTCTGGCGGGTGGCGTCGGTGGTGGCGGAGGCCGACCGCCGGTACGGGGCGAGCGACACCGCGGTCCAGGCGACTGCCGAGGAGTTCTACCGACTCATGACCGAGCGGCGCTTCGAGCCCAACTCGCCGACGCTCATGAACGCGGGGCGTCCCTTGGGTCAGTTGAGCGCCTGCTTCGTGTTGCCGGTCGCCGACGCGTTGTCGAACGGGAAGGATGGCATCTACGACACGCTGCGGTCGATGGCGCTCATCCACCAGAGCGGGGGCGGGACCGGCTTCTCGTTCTCTCGCTTGCGTCAGAAGGGAGCGATGGTGCGGTCGACGACGGGCGTCGCGTCGGGGCCCGTGTCGTTCATGCAGCTCTACGACGCGTCGACGGATGCGGTGAAACAGGGGGGGACGCGTCGGGGCGCCAACATGGGGATCCTCCGGGTGGACCATCCGGACATCCTCGACTTCATCACGTGCAAGGAAGACATCACCAAGATCACGAACTTCAACATCTCGGTCGCCGTCACTGACGCCTTCATGGCGGCGGTCAAGGCCGGCACGTCGTACGACCTGAAGGATCCGCGTGACGGCACGGTGGTCGGCCAGCTCGACGCCACGATGGTGTGGGACAAGATGATCCTCGGCGCGTGGCGCACCGGGGAGCCGGGTTGCTTCTTCATCGACGAGGCCAATCGCCACAACCCGGTGCCGCACCTCGGCCCGTACGAGGCGACCAACCCGTGCGGCGAGCAGGTCCTGCTGCCGTACGACGTCTGCAACCTCGGAAGCGTCAACGTCGGGCACTACGTGCACGATGCGAAGCTCGACTGGGACGCGTTCCGGCGTGACATCCATCTCGCGACGCACTTCCTCGACAACATCATCGATGCCAACAAGTACCCGCTGCCGGAGATCGACGCGCTGGCGCGCCGCATCCGGCGGATCGGGCTCGGCGTGATGGGCTTCGCCGATGCCCTCGTCCGGCTCGGGATCGCCTACGACTCGCCGCAGGGTGTCGAGTTCGGGCGCAAGGTGATGGCGTTCCTCGACACGGAAGGGAAGCGGGAGAGTGAGCGACTCGCGCACGAGCGGGGGGCGTTCCCCGAGTGGGCGCGGTCGATCTGGGGGCCGGACGAGACATGTGCGCGCGACGCCGGCGGCAAGCGCGTCCGGCCGATGAAGCTGCTCCGCAACTGCAACGTGACCACCGTCGCGCCCACGGGGACGATCTCGATCATCGCCGGATGCTCCTCCGGGCTCGAGCCGCTCTTCGCCGTGGCGTTCATGCGGAACCAGGCGGGTGTCATGATGCCCGACGTCAACGAGGACTTCGTGGCCGTCGCCAGGCGCGAGGGCTGGTACTCCGACGCGTTGATGGAGCGCATCGCGCGCGAGGGACGGATCGACTTCCCGGACGTGCCGGCCAAGTGGCAGCGGGTCTTCGTGACGGCCAACGCCATCAAGCCCGAGTGGCACGTTCGCATGCAGGCGGCCTTTCAGGAGCACTGCGATGCGGGGATCTCGAAGACGACCAATTTCGCCCACACGGCGACGGTCGCCGATGTCCGCGCGATCTACGAGCTGTCGTACGATCTCCACTGCAAGGGCGTGACGGTGTATCGCGACGGGTCGCGGGACAACCAGGTGCTGTCGACCGGCGCGACCGACAAGGCCAAGGCGGTGCGGGACGGCGCGCAGACGGGCGGCGAGAGCGGCGCGGTGTCGGACAAGCGGGCGGTCGGGGAGCTGCTCGGCACGTTGGCCGAGCGCGATGCGGAGCTGGAGCGCCTGCGGAAGGCGCTGTTCGAGACCGAGGCGGAGAATCTCCAGCGGCGGGCGAAGCGCTCGCGTCCCGACAAGCTGCGCGGCACGACGGCGCGCTACGAGACGCCGCTCGGGACGATGTTCGTCAACATCACCGAGGACGATCGCGGACAGCCGTTCGAGGTGTTCATCAATCTCGGCAAGGCCGGCGGTTCGGCGATGGCCGACGCCGAGGCGATGGGTCGCCTGATCTCACTCGCCCTCCGGTCGGGCATTCCCCTCATGGAGGTCCACCGCCAGCTCCGTGGGATCGCGTCGGACCGCGTCGTGGGACTCGGCCCGAAGAAGATCCTTTCGGTACCCGACGCGATCGGCATGGCGCTCGAGGATTGGTGGCGCGACCATACCCAGGGCGTGCAGCAGGACCTGCTCGACACCGCCTCGCGTCCCGCGCCCCGCGAGTCGACCGCGGGCGACGCCACGCTCGTCCCGGCGACCGCGACCAGGGGGTCGTCCGCCGACAGCGGCATGGCCGGCCAGCCGGCCATCGAGCGCTACACCGGGGACGCTGAGTCCTTCATCGGCACCTGCCCGGACTGCGGCTCGCAGCTCGAGTTCGCCGAAGGCTGCGTGAAGTGCCACGTCTGCGGCTTCTCGGAGTGCGGATAGCGAGCCGATAGCGACCCGATAGCGAGCCGATAGCGAGCGGTCACGTCGCGCCCGCCGGTCACGGCCGGGCGCGACGACCGATCGGTCATCCCGCGACGCACGCCACCTACGGAACAACCACGCCGTGGCGGTCCAACACATCGCGGACGGCATCGCTGCCGACGAACTCCTCCATCCTGGGCGGCGCGGCCGCCCCCGCATCGAGCAGGGCCTCGACCACCCCACCGTAGTCCCCGGTGTCGCGGTGCCAGCCGTTCTCCGAGCCATAGCACGCCCAGCCGAGCGCGGTCATGCCATGCTCGTTCCCCACGTCGTCGACCGTCGGGTGGTAGCGCAGGATCTCGCTGACCATCTCGGCGTTGCCGTGGAACGCCGCCCAGTGGAGCGCTGTCCCACCATGCGCGCCGCGTACATCGACGGGCCACCCCGCATGCAGCATCAGCCGGACGGCCGCGGGGTTGTTGTCCTCCGCCGCGTCGGCGAGCTTGCGCCGCTCGTCGTCCGACAGGTTGGCGACGAGATCGGGGCGCCGCGCGCGGAGCCGCTCGAACGCCGCGTCGTCCCCGAGCTCGCAGGCGAGCGACAGCCTGAGGTCATCCGGGGTCCGCGCCATCAGCAGCTCGTAGACATCCTCGTGCCCGAAGTCGCGCGCGACGGTGTGCGCGGTGCGGTTCTTCCCGAGCGTCCAGATGTAGATCGTGCCGCCACTCCTGGGGTCACGCTTGGGGAAGTAACGGTCCGACACCCGCGTCCGGATCGACTCGGGGTCCGCGTCGAGATGCCGCCGCACGAGCGTGACATCGCCCAGCGCGGCGGCCATCAGGATGTCGGTCCGACATCCGCGGGCGACCAGCTCCCAGGCGATGTCCTGCCGGTCCCGCGCGTAATGCCGCGGCTGCGTCACGCGAAGCATGTGCTGCGCGGGCGTGGACTCGTGATCGATGTCGAGGGCGTCGATCGCCGCCCCGTGCTCGAGCAGCAGTCGAGCGATCTCGATCGTCGAGGCCATGTGGAGTGGCGTCTGTCCATCGGGTCCGCGCGCGTGGACCACCCCGGCGTCGGCGCGAATCATGGCGCGGAGCTCGTTGACCATCCCGAGCCGCGCAGCGGCCGGAGCCTCGAGCCTCGCGCCGCGCGCGATGAGGTAGGGGGCGAAGTCGGCGCTCGCCTCGTCGAGCACCCCGAGCCCGCCCGCCCACCAGTGGTTCTTCTGGTTGATGTCGGCCCCATATTCCAGCAACACATCGGTCATGCCGGCATGGCCGCGCTGCACGACGGCCAGCAACGCCGTCTCGCCGAACGTGCCCGAGCCCGGTAGCGGGTCGTTGATGGCGGCCCGCAGCGCCGGAGACGACTCGAGCACGCGATGCATCGCGGCGGGATCGTGCGCAGCGATCGCGCGCCTCAGCGCGAGTGCAGGGTCCTGGTACTCGGATACCGCCTCGACGTGCGCCTTCAGGGCGGACCAGGTGGCGAACCCGTATTCGCGCGCCACCTCGTGCTGCGCGTCGGCCAGCTGCCGGGGTGTGGCGGCGTCGAGTCGTCGCCAGGCGCGAAGCCGGGCCTTCGCCTGCTTACGGAGATGCTCGAGGTTCGGCTGAGCCGGTAGGACGGGTGACATCGCTCCTCCTTCGTAGACGCCCGATGTCCGCTATGCCGGGCAGAAGAGAGGATGCGGTGGCCCTACGGTCTGGCTCAGGTGGGATGATCCCTTTCCGCGGACGGGGCGCACCCTGCGGTGCGGGTTTCCAGTATACCAGATCCCGCCAGGCGCGCGCCAGAGGCCCGCACCCCGCCGTACGGCCAGCGACCGCCCGCCGCGCCGGCTTCGCGTCTCGACGCCCTGGAGTCGCTGTTCGGAGCATCACGCTCGCGCCACCCGGGCCCGGCGCGTACTCTCGCGTCCGACGCCACTCCCGGAGCCCCGAATGCGCATCCCACCTCTCGTTCCATACCTCACGTCTCTGACCGTGATCGGCGCGGCGGTATACGCCAATCCTGGCATCCCGCGCATCCTCGGTCGCCCGGTCATCGCCGGTGCCTCGGCCGCGCCGATCCACCCACCCGCGGCTGCGAGAACGGCTCCCCCTCAGGGGCTCGACGCGCTGGATGCCATCACCGGCGTCTGGCAGAGCGACACCGTCGACGGCGTGTCCGCGCGGTCGCAGTGCGCCTGGACGCCGGGGCACCTTGCCGTCGTGTGCGATCAGGCCATCCGCACGCCATCGGGCGACCGCGCCGACCTCAACCTGTTCACCTTCGCCGCAGCGACCGGCAAATACGCGCTCTATCACCTATCGCCGCGCGGCGGGCCGATGCAGCCCGTCCCGCTCGCGATTCAGGGGCACATCTGGACCTACGGCGGGGACGCGCCCAGCCAGGACGGTAAGTGGTACCGAACGATCAATGATTTCACCGCCGGCACGACGTACACCTGGCGGGCCGAGTCGTCGTCCGACGGCACGACCTGGACCGTGGGTGCGCACGGCTCCTCGCGGCGCGTGCGCTGAGGGCGGCCACCCCTCCGACTGGCACGGCGGGTGTTTCCCGGCAATGTTCAGGATCGTTGAGGGGTCCATTTGCGCCTCCGGGCCGCCGGTCGCAGCGATGATGCGCAGCACGGGGCGTTCAGGCAGGCGCGCGTCAAGGGGGGTCGTGATCGTGGAACGCTCCGGCGAGGTCCTTGGCGCCAGGCCGACGCCGGTGATCGCGTCGCTCGCATGGCAACCCGCCGAGTCGGCGGGCGCCAGGCGCAATGGGGACCGCTATCGACGGGCGGCCCTGGTGTTCACGGTGTGGACCGTGCTCGGTCTCATCACCACCCTCCAGCGGCGGTTCGTGTACTCGCCCGGCGGCCATGCGCAGTCGCTCTGGGCGATCGCCGCGGCGGAGATGCCGACATGGTATGTCTGGGCCGCGCTCACGCCAGGGATCCTCTGGCTCGCGGCTCGGCACCCGCTGCGGCCGGGGATGTCCCCCCGTCTGATCGCCGCGTACGTCGGCGGGTGGGCGACCTGCCTGGCGCTCCACGCGATGGCGGCCACCGCCGTGGCTCGGGCGACGGGGTGGCGGCCGCCGGACCTCTCGGTTGCACGGCAGATGGGCGTCGTCGCCGTCTCCTGGCTCCCCAGCTCCCTGCTCATCTACACCGCGGTCGTCGGCGTGGCGCACTGGAGCGCGTCGAGCGACCGCGAGCGGGCCCGCGAGCGACAGCAGGCGGAGATGAGCGGCCAGGTCGTGCGCGCCGAGCTCAACGCCCTCCGCATGCAGCTGCACCCCCATTTCCTGTTCAACACCCTGAACACGATCGCCATCCTGATCCGCGAGCGGCAGACGACCGTCGCCGAGCGACTGGTGACGCAGCTCGGTGACCTGTTGCGGCAACTCCTGAGCGGCTCCGCGGAGCACGAGGCGGCCCTCGCCCAGGATCTCGCGTTCCTGCGCGCGTACCTCGATATCGAGCAGGTTCGGTTCGGCGATCGACTGGCGGTCCGCTGGCGCATCGCCGACGCCGCGCTCGGCGCCGCCGTGCCGGTGCTCCTCCTCCAGCCGCTCGTGGAGAACGCCCTTCGTCACGGGATCGCACACGTCGAGGAGTCTGGAGTCCTCGAGATCGGCGCGCGGGTCGACGCCGGTGTCTTGCGGCTCTGGGTCTGGGACAACGGCCCGGAGGCTGTAGGGGCCCAGGCCGGCCCGGCTGCCCGAGGCCCGGCCACGACCGGGCTCGGCCTGAGCAACACGCGCAAGCGACTGGAGCAGCTCTATCCGGGCCGCTCCTCGGTTCACCTCTGGCGGGAGCCCGGTGGCGGCACGCGCGCCGATGTGACCATTCCGTTTCGGATCTGGACGGCCGGGCGGCTGGCGGGCAGTGGCGCTCTCGACCGGGCCTGCTCGGCGTAGTCTGCCCGACACGGACCATGGACCTGCATCCAGCTGACCGCACGAGCGGCGACCCGCTCACCCGCGTGCTGATCGTCGATGACGAGCCGGTCGCACGGGCCGGGCTTCGCGGCGTGGTGGCGTCGCGAACCGACGTGGCGCTGGCCGGCGAGTGCCGGAACGGACGGGAGGCGGTGCTCGCCATCCGCGGGGAGCGTCCGGACCTCGTGCTCCTCGACGTGCAGATGCCCGGCCTCGACGGGCTGGCGGTCCTGCGGGCGATCGGCGCCGACGCCATGCCGGCCACCATCTTCGTGACGGCCTTCGATCGGTTCGCCGTGCAGGCGTTCGAGATGGCGGCCGTCGACTACGTCGTGAAGCCCTACTCCAGGGAGCGTCTCGACGCGGCGATCGATCGGGCACTCGCTCGGCTGCGGGAGCACCGCGTCACGGCCGCGCACGAGCGTCTGCTGGCGGCGCTCGCCGATGCCGCGTCGGCGGGAGCGCGGTCGGAGCCGCGAGGGGCGTCCGACCGCGCCACCCGTGGCGCCCGTTTCGCCGAGCGGCTCATCGTGTCCGTGGGCGCTCGCGGGATCATCGTGCCGATCGCCGATGTCGTGTCGTTCCAGGCCGACGGCTACTGCGTCACCGTCGTGACCGCCGGATCGCGGTATGTCCTGCGCGAGTCCCTCGAGCGCCTCGAGGCGCGCCTCGACCCCGCAGAGTTCCTGCGTGTCCATCGGTCGGTGATCGTCCGCATCACCGCCGTCCGGAGCATCGAGCGCGCCGGCGCCGGCCGGTTGGTGCTGGCGATGGCCGACGGCTCCCGGATCGCCGTCAGCCGGTCCCGGCGCGACGCCGTCGTGCACGCCGTCAGCGGCATCGAGGGATAGCGTGGATCGCGTACCGAACGCCGACGGCGCGCCGGGAGCGGCCCCGCGCGCCGCCGGCTGGCCGGCGCCGGATGGGTCGGGATCAGACGCCCAGCGCCGCAATCACCGCATCGCCGACCTTGGCGCCGGAATACTGCTGCTGCCCCGTGATCAGCCGGCCGTCCCGCACGACGAACGCCTTGAACAGTCCGCCCTGCACGTAGTTGGCGCCGCGCCGCCGCAGCTCGTCCTCGATTCGGAACGGCATCACCTTCTGGCCGACCGCGCGGTCGGAGAAGTCTTCCTCGACATTCGCGAAGCCGGTCACCGTCTTGCCCTGCACGAGATACGATCCATCCGAGAGCCGGACATCGATGAGGGCGGAAACCCCGTGGCAGAGGACCGCCGTGGGCTTTTCGGCCTCGTAGAACGTCGCGATGGTCCGCTTGAGGTCCTCGTTCTGGCGGAACTGGAACATCGGCGCGAGGCCTCCGCAGACGACGAGCGCATCGAAGTCGGCCAGGCGGAGGTCGGCGAGCTTGGGTGTGTCCTCGAGGAGTGCCGCCAGCTCGGGCGTGTTGAGGAAGCCCATCGAGATCAGGTCCTCGGCCGACCACTTCGACGTGTCCCGCGGGTCGGAGAGCTGATCGATTTCGACCTTGCCGCCGTCCGGGCTGGCGATCACGACATCGTACCGCACGCGCCGGAAGGCGTAGTACGGGTGGGTCAGCTCGGACGCCCAGAAGCCGACCGGCCAGCCGGTCGTCGTCGCGGTCGTCGGATTGGCCACGACCATCAGGATCCTGGGGCGCCTGCTCGTCGTGACGTCGACTACCTCGTGATGCTGATCGGCGCTCTGTACACTTTCTTTCGTCGCTGCCACGGGTCACTCCTCTCTGGTGCGTTGTCGATGTTGGCGTGAGCAACCATAGTCAGCGGCGAACGCCCCGAACAAGTACGCACCGAACGGCACCGTAGGCACTCGGAGGTTCCCGTTCCGGCGCACGCGCTGACGCAATCGAACACACACGGGAGATGGGATGAAATCTGCTGGACGTCCGACGGCACCGGCCGACGGCTTCGTGCGCTACCCGGGGAGCGCGGTCGTCGTGGCGCTGCTCGCGGACAAGTGGACGATTCCGGTGATTCACGCGCTCGGACACGGGGCCACGCGGACCGGTGAGCTTCGGCGCCAGATCGCCGGCGTCTCGCAGAAGATGCTCACCAAGACGCTCCGCATGCTCGAGCAGCGCGGCCTGGTCGAGCGCACGGTGTTCCCGGTAGTGCCGCCCCGCGTCGAGTACAGTCTGACGCCGCTGGGCCGGTCGATCAATCGGCCGCTGCGGCAGTTGTGCGAGTGGACCCGCGAGCACGGACGGGCGCTGGAGGAGGCGGCGCGGGCCGGCTCACGCCGTGAAGCATGAAGTGGACGATCGCGGCCGGCGCCTCGGCCTCGGGTAGCCCGGTCATCTGCGCCAGCCCGGAGAGATCCATCGAGAACCACTGCATGATGAGGCGCACCAGCAGCGGCGTCGGCAACGCGCGCGTGACCGTGCCCTCGCGCTTCCCCACCTCGAGGATCCCCGCCACCCGCTCGGCGATCCGGCGGCGCACGGTCAGATACTCGGCGTGCCGCTCGAGCGTCGAGCGCGGCAGTGGCTGACCCCAGCTCCAGAGCGCCATCCGGCGCGCCACTGCCCGGGTCAGCATGTCGGTCAGACGATCGATGGCGGGCGCCGCGGGGCTCGCGGCGTCGAACGCCCGCTCGATCGCCTCCATCTCGCTCGTGACCACGCGCACGACGAGCAGCTCCTTCGACGGGAAATGCCCGTAGAGGGTTCGCTTGGAGATGCCGACGCGCGCCGCCACGTCGTCCGTGCTCATCGCCTCGTAGCCGACCCGTCCCACCAGCTCGGCGGTCGCGGCGAGGATCGCCTCGGCGCGCACCGCGCGCTGGCGGGCGCGAAAGGCGCGCGGCTCGGCGGCCCGCGGTGAGCCCGATCCCGCGAGTCGCTCGCGAGTCATCGGGGGAGGCGTGCCGTGGGCGCGATCACGCGGCCGCGTCGAGGTGCGGCGACTCGGGCGCCCAACTCGCCGTCACCCGCCAGCCGAGCCGGCTCTCGACGCGCGGCCGGGTGCCGATCGCGCCGACGATCGACGACGCGAGATCCCGGGGCGTGAACCCACGGCCGATCGACACCAACCCGTCGTGGCGGCTGATCGGATGAAAGCGTAGCGCATACGCGGCCCCCCGAAAGAGCGCGGCGGCGAGGCGGCTCCGCAGCAGGTCGCCGATGATCACCCGGACCCGCGCGACCCGGTCGAGCTCCTGCACGAGGCGCACGAGATCCGAGTCGAAGAAGTGGTGCAGCACCTGGGAGCAAATCACGACGTCGACGCTCTTGTCGGCGAACGGCAGCGCCCGGGCGTCGCCACACACGGCCCGCGCCGTGTGCGCGGCCGCCGAGCGCACGCACGTCTCCGAGGCGTCGAGCCCGACGGTCTCGAGCGTCACCCCCCCGCTCGCCGCGATCCGGCGGGCGAGCGCCGGGATGTCGCCCATCCCGGTCCCGACGTCGAGCAGCGTCGCTCGGCACGGCAATGCCGGCACCAGGGCCGCAAATTCGGCCGCCACCGCCCCCGCGCCGCCGAACAGGCGATTGGCGCGCACGACGTCGCGCATGGCCCGCCGCACGACCACCGGGTCGACCCCCGGCTGATCCAGGATCTCCACCCCCCGCACTCGTCCCGTGTCCATGGTACGGCCTCGTATCCGAAGGGTACGCGTGAGTACCCTCCAGTATACGTCGGCCCTGGTCGTGCCGCAAGGGCGCGTGCGGCACCGGTGGGGCGGAGCGCATCAGGAAGGGTCTGCACTGCCCTCCGGACCCGCGGCGCGATCCGGGGCCGGACGACGGCGACCGCCACGAGCCCGGCCGCGGTTCCCAGCGACTAGCGCGTGGCAGGGGTGGGTCGGGCGCCCGGCCGGCCGGACGGGACGAACTGCTCGAGCAAGGCGTCGGCCGCCTCGCGGGCCGCCTCGGGCACCGTGATCATGAGGCGGATGGCGTCCGGCTCCGCCCGGAGGTCGAACGTCAGGAACCCGCAGCAGGCCCGCTCGCGGGCGACCAACTCGCGGACGCGGTCCCGCGCCTCCGGCGCAAAGCGGAGGCCGAGCGTCAGGTCGCGCCGCGTACACTCGACGAGTGCATCGCCCATGAGCGCTGCGATCCAGGCCAGCCGCGTCGCATAGTCCGCGGATTGGAGCGTGCACGCGATCGGTGTGGATGCGTGGTCCGGCATTGTCGGCTTCCTCTCGTGGATGGGTGCGTCCTCGCGCCTGGTCGGAGGGTAATCCTTCAAGTAGCTTGAGGTTCAAGCCCCCTCGCCGGTACGGCCGTGACGCCGGCGCCAGGGCGGCATTCGGCTTGCCGACCGTGCCCGCGTCGCGCTGTCATGTGGGTGACAGCTTCGGGCACTAGCTTGGACGCGATGAATCATGTGGCGCTGCTCGGGTCGTCCGTCTGGGCGCTGCTGCGAAACAAGCTGCGGAGCCTCCTGACGGTCCTCGGGATCACGATCGGGATCGCGGCCGTCATCTGCGTCGTTGCGATCGGGAAGGCCGGGCAGGCACGGGTCGAGGCGCAGCTCAACAACCTGGGCGACAACTTCGTCTGGATCGAGGCCGGCGGGCGCGCCGTCAACGGCGTCCGCACGGGCACGCACGGGACCAAGTCGCTCACGATGGCGGACGCGATCGCCATCCGCAGCCAGATCCCACTCATCAAGGCCGCCTCGCCCAATGTCGACGGCTCGATCCAGATCGTCTACGGCAACCAGAACTGGTATACCGGCTACCGCGGTGTGACCCCGGAGTTCTTCGACATCAAGCGCTGGACGGTCGACGAGGGCGCGGTCTTCTCATCGGATGATGTCGACCGCGCGGCCGACGTCTGCGTGATCGGCCGCACCGTCCGCGATCAGCTCTTCGGCGCCGAGAGCCCGATCGGCAAGGTGATCCGGGTCAGGGACCTCCCCTGTCAGGTGGTCGCCACGCTTCGACCCAAGGGGCTCTCCGTCTCCGGTCAGGACCAGGATGACACGGTCATCCTTCCTTACACGACCGCTCAGAAGAAGATCAGCGGCATCTCCTGGCTCGACGATATCCTCTGCTCGGCCATCTCCCCGACCGCGGTCAAGCCGGCCGGGCAACAGGCGGCCGCGCTCCTGCGCGACCGGCACCACCTGCGCCCGGACGAGGAGGACGATTTCAACATCCGGAACCCCGAGGACATCATCCAGGCGCAGCTCGAGGCCAGCCACACCCTCGCGATCCTGCTCGTCGCGATCGCCTCGATCTCGCTCGTCGTCGGGGGCATCGGCATCATGAACGTGATGCTCGTCTCGGTCACGGAGCGGACGCGCGAGATCGGCGTGCGGGTGGCGGTCGGCGCGACCGAGGAGGCCATCCAACTGCAATTCCTCGGCGAGTCGGTGATGCTGAGCCTCGTCGGCGGCGCGGCCGGGGTGGTCCTTGGCGTCGTCGGGACCGGCGTCGGCGGGCGGACGCTCGGCTGGCAGATGCAGTTGTCGGTCGAAGCGGTCGTGCTCGCGGCGCTCTTCTCCGTCGCCGTCGGCGTGTTCTTCGGCTACTATCCGGCACGCAAGGCCGCGCGCCTCGATCCGATCGAGGCCCTGCGGTATGAGTGAGCGTGGCGCCCATGCCTGAGCGGGTGAGCGACTCCTTCGGAGACCGAACCCACCGCTGGGTTGCCGGCACGTCGGTGCGGGCACGCTGGACGATCGCCGCCGGCGTGCTCCTCGCCGTCGCCCTCTTCGCCGCTTTCCGCGTCCATCGCGGCGGGCATCCGCAGTACTTCACCAGTCGGCTCGACCGCGGGGCGATCCACGATGTCGTCGAGGCGACCGGCACCGTCAACGCCGTGACCACCGTGCAGGTCGGGTCGCAGGTCTCGGGGCAGATCGCCAAGCTCCACGCCGACTTCAACTCCCGCGTCCATCGCGGCGACGTCATCGCGCTCATCGACCCGGCACTCTTTCGGGCCGCGCTCGAGCAGGCGACCGCGGACCTCGCGAGCGCGAAGGCCAACCTGACGGCCGCGGAGGCCAACCTCGCGAAGGCCGAGGCGACGCTCGTCCAGGCGCGGGATGACTACGACCGGAACGCGCCGCTCGTCAAGCGCGACTACGTGACCCAGCAGGCGCTGGTCGCCTCCAAGGCCAGTTACGACATCGCGGTCGCCACCGTCGGCGAGGCCCGGGCGGCGGTCGCGGTGGCGCGGGCCCAGGTCGACCTCAAGGCGGCGGCCGTGACCGTCGCGCGCACCAACCTCGACTACACCGTGATCCGGTCGCCGATCGACGGGATCGTCGTCGCCCGCAACGTGGATGTCGGCCAGACGGTCGCCGCGTCGCTCCAGGCCCCGACGATCTTCACGATCGCACAGGATCTGACGAAGATGCAGCTCTACGCCAAGGCGGACGAGTCGGATGTCGGCCGGATCCGCGTCGGCCAGGGCGTGACGTTCAAGGTGGATGCGTTCCCGCAGGATGTCTTCCACGGCGTGGTCAGCCAGATCCGGATGAACGCGACCACGGTGCAGAATGTCGTCACGTACGACGCGATCATCGATTTCGCGAATCCGGCGTTGAAGCTCTTTCCGGGAATGACCGCCTACGTCACGATTCCCGTCGCCAGCGTCCAGGATGCGGTGAAGGTGCCCAACAGCGCGCTCCGCTACCGCCCGGCGCTCCCCGCCGAGGCGATCCGCGCGCTCTACGAGAAGTATGGGATCGACGAGCCGGCGGTCCGGCGCGCGCGACCCAGTGAGGAGGCGGTCGTCTGGAAGCGCCACCCGGATGACACTGTCGAGCCGGTCCGCATCGCACTCGGCATCACCGACCACGCGTTCACGCAGCTCGCCGGCGTGCTCGCGGGCCACCTGGGCCCCGGCGACGAGGTCGTGACCGGGTCGTTCATCGCGGCCGCGTCCGGCGCCCGGCGGTAGCGGGCCCGATCGCCCGGCGGCGCGCTCACTCACCGAGGACGTCGGATGGACCAGGCCGTCAACCCGGGCGCCGTCATCTCCATCGAGGACGTCCACAAGTACTACGAGCTGGGCGAGACCCGCGTCCACGCGCTCCGGGGCGTCAGCCTCACGATCGACCGCGGCGGGTTCGTCGCCATCATGGGGGCGAGCGGCAGCGGGAAGTCGAGCCTCATGCACATCCTCGGGTGTCTCGACCGCCCGAGCGCCGGCCGGTACCTGCTGGACGGGACCGATGTCTCGGGGCTCGACAAGCGGACCCTCGCCGCGATCCGGAATCGGAAGCTCGGTTTCGTCTTCCAGGGCTTCAACCTGCTCGCCCGGACCACCGCCTTCGAGAATGCCCTCCTGCCGACGCTGTACTCGTCGCTCGACCGGGCCGAGCGGACGAGGCGCGCCACGGATGCACTGACGATGGTGGGGCTCGCCGACCGCGTGGACCATTTCCCATCGCAGATGTCCGGCGGACAGCAGCAGCGTGTGGCGATCGCCCGGGCGCTCGTCAATGGTCCGTCGATCCTCCTCGCCGACGAGCCGACCGGGAACCTCGACAGCCGAACGTCGGTCGAGATCATGGACATCTTTCAGCGCCTGAACGACTCGGGCCTCACCGTCGTCATGGTGACCCACGAGCCCGACATCGCCCAGTTCGCGCGCCGCATCGTCGTCTTTCGTGACGGCCGCGTGCGGCGCGACGAGCCGGTCCGCACCCGCCCGCTCGCCCGCGACGTCCTGGCGACGATGCCGACGCTCGAGGACTGAAGACACTCGGCCCGGGCCCGTTCGCCCCCTCGTCCGGCTACGGAGCAGTGCCGGGCGCCCGGGCGTGATCAGGGGACCGGCACGTTCCGGGGAGCATCACCCGCCGCCGCCGGGGGGGTGGCCGGCAGGCGGTGAAAGATGTCGCCCAGCCCGACGTCATCGGCGATCGCCACGGCGAGCGACATCACCCCGTTCGCGCGCGCCCCGTCGCCTGGCAGACCGCGCCGCTCGAGCGCTTCCCGACTCGCCGGCCGACCCATCGGCCGGCCCGCCAACTGCCGGGCGACGAGGCCAGTGCGCCCGGTCAGGCTTGACCATGGGCGTCCGACGCACGAGTGGTCACCGACGAGTCACGCGGCGAAGTGGGGGCTCGGCGGAGCTGGGCCAACCAGCGCCCGGTCTCGTCGTCGAACCGCGCGGGACAGGTCGCCGTGCGGCAGTAGGCGCTGTAGTCCGCTGCCAGGCGCCACGGCGGCTGCCGGAACAGGGAGTCGAGATACCCGGCCCCGTACCGATCCACCAGCGTCCGCGCCATCTCGGAGCCCACGAAATAGAAGCGCGCGTCATTGTCGCCGGAGAAGCCGATGCTGTCCGCCCTGCTCCACGGGAGTGTTCCGCGGCGCACACCGGCGAGCACACTGTCGAACAGGGCGAAGTTGTCGCGGATCCGCCCCGCCGACGCGTTCCGCTCGTACCGCGCACGCCACATGTCGATGTACGGGCCGTGTGCGGCTGAGGCAGTCGGATCGACGACGAAGTTCGCCGTGCCCTCCAGCGTCGTCAACTCCAGGAGGCGCAACGGAGGGCTCAGAGTCTGCGGGTTATTCACCGCCGCCGCCGCCCGTGGGTCAGCCGACGCCGAGGCGCGCTGCAAGACGTGATAGAGTTCGTGCGTCGTGTTCTGTACGAGACCCGGGAGGTCGCCGTGTGCCTTGTCGACGGCGACGAACAGGGACGGCTCGCCGGTACCGTCGACCACGAACCCGTCGGATGCGCCGCCCGCAACGAGATATATGGTGACCGCGACCGGGGGCCCCACCGGCCGGTATCGCTCGAGGACCGTCCGCATGCGAGCGGCGATCAATGGCTCATCGGTGCGCAGTCGCTCCAGCAGCGACCGCGTGACGCTCCGCGATGCGTAGACGCCGGCAAGGTCGAAGGCGCTCGCGGCCGACGTGTCCGACGGCGGGACCCGCGTCGCGACGAAGTGCTCGAGCGCTGACCGAAATGCCCCCCGGCTCAGCGAGGGCACGTACTTGACCGTGTTGTCCACCATCGCGCCGACGCCGGGAATGCGGAGCAGTGCCGCGACGTCGGTGTCCGTGAGCGACCGCCGATCGAGGGCGTCGGTCAGCGCGGTCGCCGCCGTCGCATCGAAGCGGATCGACAGGCGGCGATCGCCGGCGGATTCCATCGTGGCGTGCCGGCACCCGCCACCGAGCAGGACGATGGCGGCTGTCATCGCCCCGAGATACGCGGCGGCACGAGCCGGGCTGTGCTGCTGGTCCGGTCCTCGGTTCTTAGACAGGTGCGTCTGACCCCGCATGGCCCGTTGGACAGCGCCCCGCGTCCCGGAGTTTGTGCGGGCCGCCGCCCTGGTGTCTACGCTCGGGCGCGGTTGCATCGCGCGTCGGTGTCCGACTCCCGGTCGCCGCCCTGATCGGCCGACCGTAAGCCCCCACCGACGCCTCGCTGCGCGTCCACGCTCCCCGTCGCCCTAGCAGCGCGCGCGTGTCCCGGCGGCCGCCGGGCTCACCGTCACCACCGCGTCCACCGCGGCCGACCCTGGGACCGTCGACACCGACTGCACCTGAATCTGCGCCGGATCGACGCACCGGACATCGGGGAGTCGCGGCGGCGGGAGCTGCGGATCCGAGGACGCGAGCGCGAGATACTGCGCCAGGTCGAACCCCGACGACTGCTCGAGCATCGACTCGATGCGGGAGTGCGTGGCCTCGAGGAACGCCTTGAATGCGACATCGCTCGCCGGACCCGCTGCCGCGCGGGTCTCCGCGAGCCCCACCTTGTTGCCGCGGACGATCGGCACCCCCGACACGACGAGATCACCGGCCACGGTCGGAGTGAAGAACTGGTTGATCGCGTAGCTGCCATCGAGGTGGACCGAGAAGACGAGCCGCGGCCCCTCGACCGCCACGCTCGGCCGGCTGAGCGCGATGTCGTGGCCCCACGCGGCGCACGATGGGTTCGCCCGGCACGGATAGAACCGCCCGGAATCGGTGAACACCTCCCGCGCCATGAGCGACGTCAGGTCGGCCGTCGGCACACTCACCGTATAGGTCCGCATCGCCCGCGCGCGCGGCGCGGGCGCGCCCGTGCCGCCCCCGCCGCCCCCGCCACCCCCGCCACCCCCGCCCCAGCCGCCGAGCACGGCGGTCGCCGCCAGCCCCGCCACCCCCATCAGCCGCCGCGCGGGCGCGCGTACCCGTCCCGGCCGGTCGTCGCGTGGCCCTCGGTCGCTCACCCGCAACGCCTGTCGCCTGGCAATCCCCATCGTCTGGCATCTCCCCGAATCGAGTCCGCCCGACTATACCCCACCGTCCCGCCGATGTGACAGAGGCGAGGGTCAGCCCCCGGTCATGCCCTCGACCGGTCCGGCCACGCGGCTCCGGGCATGTGCGTCCGGGCATGTGCGTCCGGGCATGTGCGTCCGGGCATGTGCGTCCGGGCATGTGCATCCGGGCATGTGCGTCCGGGCGCGTGCGTCCGGGCATGTGCGTCCGGGCAGGTGCGTCCGGGCAGGTGCGTTCGGCCGCGGGCGCTCGGCGATCGCCCCCGGTCGCCCCCGGTCGCCCCCGGTCGCCAGCGGTCGCCCCGGCTACCCCTCGGGGGTGGCGTCCGACGCCCGGCGACAGGGAAGAGTGAAGCAGAAGATCGAGCCGTGCTCCGGGAACTCGGCCCAGGCGCGGCAGCCGAGTGCCTCGACCGTCTCGCGCACGATGCTGAGCCCGAGTCCGGTCCCGCGGATCCGGGCCGATTGCTCCGCCTGCGCCCGGAAGTGCCGCTCGAAGAGGCGCGGCCGGTCGTCCGGTGGAACGCCGAGCCCGTTGTCGTGCACCTCGACCACCACCTGACCGGCCACGCCCGGACGGTGCCCGACAACATGGCCGGTGACGCGCACCCAGCAGTGCGCCTGCGCCGGATCGGCGTACTTCGTGGCGTTCGACAGGAGGTTCGTCAGGCAGAGCTCGACCGCCGCCGCGCTCACCTCCACATTGGGCAGCCGGTCGTCGATCTGCACGTCGACGCCGGCCGACTGCGCCGCATCCCGCAGCTCGCGGGCGGCCTCCGCCGCCGCCTCCGGCAGCCGGACATGCCGCTGGTGCCGCGCGTCCGAGTCGGCGAGCCGCGTCAGCTCGAGGAGGTTGTCGAGCACGACGCGCGTCCCCGTGAGGTTGCGGACAACGATCCCGGCCAGTTGGAGGCGCTTCGGCTCGGTCACGAGCTGACCCGCGAGCAGCTCGCCCGCGCCGAGCGCCGCGCCGACCTGGTTGCGGACCTCGTGACTCAGCGCCCGGCTGAAGAGCCGTAGCCGTTGCTCGCGCTCGGCGACCCGTGCGCGCATGAGCTGGTGGAACTGGACCAACGCCGCCTGCTGGATCAGGGTCACCGCATGGAAGAGCCGCTGGCAGCAGGTCGCCAGCTCGCCGCGGATGCTGGCCGGCGGCAACGCATCGACCGTCCGCGACAGAAACGCGAACAGAATGCTGCCGAAGATCTCGAACTCCTTCAGGATCTCGTACTCGTCGAACCCCTGCGCGTGTCGGAGTGCCCCCAGCTCACGCGCCTTGAGCATCACGGCGGCGTCGGCACCGATCGCGAGCGCCGGCTCGGCGACATAGTCGGCGACGCCGTCGATCAGGATCGGCATGTGGTCGAGCGGATCGTCGCTCGGGAACACACGAGTCGGGTCGAGCGCCACCCGTTCACTGATCCGCGCCAGCCAGCGGCTGGTGAGATCGGTGCGGGCGTCACGCAGATGCTGCGCGACCAGGCCGGCGAGCGGGCACACTACTGTGGAATCCATCCTCGCACTCTCGCGTGCCACCGCCCAACGCAGGCTCCCCCGTCACGCGATCGCGGTTCGATGCGATCGCCCAGGGCCGGCTCCCATGCCGATTGCTGAGGCAAGAGGCATTCCATGGGGTGACCACGTGCCAGCCGGTGGCGCGTCCGGTAAATTGCGTCTCGTACCGCCGCACGAACCGCCGCACGTACCGCCGCAGGTATCGCCGCGTCTATCCACGCCCGCTTCCACCCGGATCCGCACGTCCGCGCCACGTCGGGGCACCTCGCAGGACATCGCGGCCGGTCGCGCCGTGGTTCCGCCCGCAGGGCCCGCGGCGCGCACGGTGCCCACAGTGCCACCACAGTGCCGACCACGGTGCCCGCCATGGTGCACGAGCATCACCTCACGGTCTCCCGGACCGCCCGGTTCTACACACTGGGTGAGCCTGGGCCTGCCGTGCGCGACGTGTGGATCGTCTGTCACGGCTACGGCCAGATGGCCGCGTCCTTCGTCAGGCGCTTCGTGCCGGTCGCGGCGCCGGAGCGTCTCGTCGTCGCGCCCGAGGCGCTCGCACGCTTCTACCTGGACCGGGCGCACGGCGGATCCCACGCTGCAAGCGCCGTCGGCGCGTCGTGGATGACGCGGGAGGACCGTGCGGCCGAGATCGCGGATCAGGTGGCGTACCTCGACGCCCTGAGCGAGACCATTTTGTCGCAGGTCGACCGCGCCCACGTCCGGACGACGGCGCTCGGGTTCTCGCAAGGGGCCGCGACGGTCTGGCGGTGGCTCGCGCACTCCGCCGTTCGCGTCGACCGGGTCATCTGTTGGGGGGCGGTGGTGCCGGACGATGTCCGGGTCCAGGACGCGCGGAGCCTGCGCCAGGCCTCGATCTGTCTCGTCACCGGGAACGCCGATGAGTTCGCGACCGCCGAGCGGCTCGCCCACGCCAGCGCGCAGTTGGCGGCGGCCGGCGTGCCGTCGGAGCAGATCACCTTCGAGGGCGGTCACCGGCTCGACGATGCGACCCTCCGCCACCTCGCCGGTGCGCTCACCGCCGCCGCCACGGGCCCTCCCGCCTTCCCGGCCGGCCCCGGCGATCCCTGACGTTCGTCGATACGTTCTCTCCTGCCCCTCGCCCGTTTCTCCCTTCCCCCGCCAACCCCCCGAGTCAATGACCGACCTCCGGTATCCGATCGGCAAGCCCGATCTCTCCGCGCCCCAGACACCCGAGCGGCGCGCCGGCTGGATCGAGGACATCGCCCGCGGCCCGGCCGCCCTCCGCGGCGCCGTCGCCGGGCTGTCGCCGGCGCAGTTGGATACGCCGTACCGCCCGGGCGGCTGGACGGTCCGACAGGTCGTCCACCACGTGCCCGACAGTCACGCGAACGGGTACATCCGCTTCAAGCAGGCGCTGACGGTCGACATGCCGACGATCATGCCCTACGACGAGGCCAAGTGGGCCCAGTTGTCCGACGTGCAGGCGGTCCCGATCGACGTGTCGCTCGCCCTGCTCGACGCGGTGCACACGCGCTGGCTGGCGGTGCTCCGTGCCATGCCCGACGACGCGTTCGTGCGGCGCGGCTATCGGCATCCCGAGCACGGGCGTGAGTACACGCTCGGGGAGGCGCTCGTCCTCTATGCCTGGCACAGTCGACACCACGTCGCTCACGTCACGGCCCTCCGGGCGCGGGAAGGCTGGGCCTGACCGTGTCACCCGGGCGGCCACGCTCCCACGGACGGGGGCCGGCGGAGGACCTGGCGCGCGGGCCAGGCGGCGCGCCGCCGCCCGCCGGCGCGTTCGGTGGCCGGCGCCGCCGGCCTCCGCCCGAACGGCCGCCGCGCCGCTCGGCCCTCGGGCTCATCCTGCTCGCCGCGGGCGGCTCGACCCGGATGGGGCGGCTCAAGCAAGCGCTCCCGCACGCACCGCCGGTGGGCGGCCGTCCGAGCGAGTCGCTCGTGCGACATGCCGCGCGCGCGGCGGTCGAAGCCGCGTTGCGGCCCATCGTGGTGGTCCTCGGCCCCGACGCCGACCTGCTGGCCGGCCAGCTCTCGGATCTCCCCGTGCACACGGTTGCGCACTCCGGGTGGGCGCGCGGGATCGGATCGTCCCTGAAAGTCGGGCTCGAGTGCCTGACGGCGCTCGCCCCGGGCACCGACGCCGTGATCGTCGCCGTCTGCGACCAGCCGCACCTCTCGTCGTCGGTGCTGACTCGGCTCGGCCGCGCCTACCGCGGGTCCTCGGCGGCGATCGTCGCCTCCGCCTACACCCGCGTCGCCGGCGTGCCCGCCCTCTTCGACCGGGCCGTCTTCCCCGAGCTGCGCGCCCTCGGCGACCGCGACGGCGCACGCACGCTGATCGCGCTCGACCCGGAGCGCACGCTCACCGTTCCGTTCCCACTGGGCGCGATCGATCTCGACACGCCAGAGGCCTACGAGCGCTATCTCGCGGGCCGGCTGGACTGACGGCTCGGATCCCTTCGTATCTTTCCCCGGGTGGACTTCGAGATCATTCGGGATCCGCTGTGGAACAACATCCGTGTCGACCCGTGCGCGATGCGGCTGCTCGACACCCGTGTCGTGCAACGCCTGCGGTACGTGCGTCAGCTCGGCCTCGCCTTTCTCGTCTATCCGGGCGCCACGCACTGCCGCTTCGAGCACGCGCTCGGGACATACCATCTCGCCCGACGAACCCTCGCCCTGCTCGAGGAGCGGCAGGACTCGGCGCTCGACGCCGGCGAATGCGGGGTCGTCCGCGCGGCCGCGCTCCTCCACGACGTCGGGCACTACCCGTTCTCCCACGCCCTGGAGGAGATCGGCGCGCCGCACCACGAAGTCGTGGCGGCACCGCTCGTCACCCGGGGCGACGTCGCCGCCATCCTCACCGCCGAGCTCGGTGCAGATGCGCCCGGCCGCGTGCTGGATCTCATCCGCGGCCGGAGCGCGAGCCCGCTTCAGGGACTCATCTCCGGGTCGCTGGACCTCGACAAGATCGAGTACCTCAAGCGCGACGCTCTCATGTGCGGTGTGCCCTACGGCGAGATCGACGTCGATCGCCTGACCCACTCGCTGGTCGTCGTGCCCGACCCGGACACGGGCGCGCGCACGATCGGCGTCGTGGAGAAGGGTCTGGCCGCGCTCGAGTCGCTCCTCTTCGCCAAGTATCAGATGTACCGGAACGTGTACTGGCATCACGCCGTGCGTAGCGCGACCGCCATGTACAAGCGGCTGGTCGGAGACGCGCTCGCCGCCGGGGCCCTGCACCCGCGGACGATCGTCGAGCTCACCGATGAGGGGCTCCTCGACCACCTTCGCCAGGTCCGGCCGCACCCACTGCTCGACGCGTTGCGCGAGCGGCGCCTCTACAAGCGCGGGCTCGAGTGCCCGGCCGCCGAGCTGCCCGGCGAAGCACGGGACGCGGGGGACGCGGGGGAAGTGGGGGAAGGGGGGGAGGGGGGGGAGGGGGGGACTGGAAGCGGCCCGGCGGAGTGGATCGCGACCGACAGGGCCCTGGCGGTGGCCGTCGAGGACTACCTCGCCCGCGCCGCGGGTCTCGCACCGGGCGAGCTCCTGCTCGACTATCCCGCCAAGACGCAGATGTTGGGACTGGACATCCCCGTGCGCCGGCGGAACGGCGCCATCCAGCGACTCACCGCGGCCGGACTCGACGGGTCCATCAATCTCCCGCTCCTCTCACACGCCCTGTACCAGTCGGCGCGCTGGCTCCGCGTCTTCGTCGCCCGTCCGGTCCGGATCGACGCGCAGGACGTGCTCGCGCTCGTCACCCAGCCCGCCGACCGCGTCCGCGCCCGGATCGGCGCCACCTGACCGCTCGCGCGCTCCGCTCAGCCGCCGGCCGCGATCGTGCCCGTGTTGCTCGGGGCGGTCGCGGTCGGCGAGACGACGAACCTGATGTACATCCCGCTCGGTGCGTGGCCGGGCACACCGCAGGCGATGAGGTAGTTCCCGGCCGTCGCCGCCACGAAGCTCATCGTGTCGTGCCCCGTCTGCGGCGCCAGCCCGTCCCCGAGATGGGCGGTGTACGCCCCCGGGAACGCCGGCTGGTCCGGCGCGTTCGGGACCGGCGTCTGGTCGGCGATGACGATGGCCGAGTGCGGGATCGCATCGTTGTTGCGCACGTCGAAGTGGACCTTCCACCCGAGCGGCACCGAGATCGTCTGATCCCCGGCCGATCCGCCGTTGAAGTTGAATCCGCCGCGCGCGCCGTTGAGGGCCGCGATCAGTCGGATCGAGACCGACTTCGCGCCGGCGTCGTACGAGACGAACCGATTGACCGGCGTGCTGTCGGCGCGTGCGGCGGCGGACGCCGGCGCGGCCCCGCCGGCCGCGCACGCCGGCGGGAAGGCGAGCGTGCCCGCCAGGAGGGGGAGGCAGGCGGCGGGGACGATCGAGAGGGGGAGCGGCATCGGTCGGAGACGACGAGCGAGAGTCGTGCCGGGCGCGACGTCTCAGGCCGTCCCCGGCACGGCCGCGCTCAGGCGCGCGGCCCCGCCTCGACCACTCGGCGATCGAGGCTCCCGGCGAACTTCTCGAAATTGGACCGGAACATGCCCGCCAACTTCCGCGCCTGGGTGTCGTAAGCCGCCCTGTCGGCCCACGCATCCCGCGGGTGCAGGACCGTGTCCGGCACCGCCGCCACGTGCGTCGGGACCGCCAGGCCGAAGAGCGGATCGGTGATCGTCGCCGCGTTGTCGAGCGAGCCGGCGAGCACGGCGCGTACGATGCTCCGCGTGTGCGCGAGTGACATCCGCGACCCGACCCCGTACGGGCCGCCCGTCCACCCCGTGTTGATGAGCCACACCCGCGAGCCGTGTCGGGCCAGCCGCTCCCCCAGCATCTTCGCGTACTTGGCGGCCGGCCAGACGAGGAACACGGCGCCGAAGCAGGCGCTGAACGTGGCCTGTGGCTCGGTCACCCCGCGCTCCGTCCCCGCGACCTTGGCCGTGTAGCCGGAGAGGAAGTAGTACAGGGCCTGCTCGGGGGTGAGCCGGGCGATCGGCGGGAGCACGCCGAACGCATCGGCGGTGAGGAGCACGATGTGTGTGGGATGTCCCGCCCGCCCGCTCGGCACGTGCGTCGGGATGTACTCGAGCGGGTACGACGCGCGCGTGTTCTCGGTGATCGACTGGTCCGCGTAGCGCACGGCCCGCGTCGTCGGATCGAGCACGACGTTCTCGAGCACCGTCCCGAACATCCTGGTCGTTCGATAGATGTCAGGCTCGCCCTCGGGCGACAGGTTGATCACCTTGGCGTAACACCCGCCCTCGAAGTTGAAGACGCCCTCGTCCGACCACCCGTGCTCGTCGTCGCCGACCAGCCGCCGCTCCGGATCGGCCGACAGCGTGGTCTTGCCGGTGCCAGAGAGGCCGAAGAAGAGCGCCGTGTCGCCGGTCGGGCCGACGTTCGCCGAACAGTGCATCGACAGCACGCCGGCCTTGGGCATGAGATAGTGCATGACCGTGAACATCGACTTCTTCAGCTCGCCGGCGTAGCGCGTGCCCCCGATGAGAATCATCCGGCGCTCGAGGTCGAGCACGATGAACGTGCCGGTCCGCGTGCCGTGCCGCGCCGGCTCGGCCTGGAACTCCGGCGCGTGCAGCACCGTGAAGTTCTCCTCGAACCCGGGCAGATCGCTCGGGGCCGGCCGGATGAACATGTTCCGAACGAACAGGGCGTGCCAGGCGTTCGGGGTGACATACCGCACGCGGAGCCGGTGCGCCGGATCGGCCCCGATGTAGAGGTCCTGGACGAACAGCTCGGGAGTGTCGCTGAGGTACGCGCGCACGTCGCTCAGCAACGTCTCGAAATGGCGCGGGTCGAGCGGTTGGTTCACCGATCCCCACTCGACGTCGGCCGCCGATGCCCCGGCGCGAACGATGAACTTGTCCTTGGGCGAGCGCCCCGTGTGCGGCGAGGTGACGGCCGCGAACGGGCCCATCTCGGCAATATGCCCTTCGCCACGCCGGACGGCCGCCTCGACGAGACTGGGCGGCAAGAGATTCCAATGCACGGCGCCCCGCGGCTCGATCCCCTGGCGCTGAAGCCCCTGCAACGGTTCGCGCTCGGCGGTTTTGATCTCCGCCGAGCCTGGTGCTCGGATATGGGTCGTCATTGTTTAAGGCTAGCGACCAAGCGGGCGCGACACCAGACGGCGGCGGCGGGCGCCGGCCGCTGCTGGATGCGCCGTCGATCGCGCGCGTGAAAGGAGGAGAGACCTCGACTGCAAGAAGTGTGGCCGCCACCCCGGGAGACGCGCCCGGCGTGGGCGACGCGCACGCGGCCGGCACGCGCGGGCGCACGGGTGGGCCGCACGGGTGGGGTGCACCGGTGGGCGCGCGAGACAGCTCCGAGCCGCGCTCCGCATCAGACCGCGAGATGATCGCCAGGCCGCGCGACCATCTCGTACAGCACCGGCATGAGGAAGATGCTGATCAGCAGCCGGGAGAAGAGGCCGCCGACGATGACCAGCGCGAACGGCCGCTGGGTGTCGGTGCCCACGCCGGTGGCCAGCGCCGCGGGCAGCAGGCCCAACGCGGCCACCAGCGCTGTCATCATGATCGGCCGCAGCCGGAGCAGGGCCGCCTGACGGGTCGCGTCGGCCACCGAGTAGCCCGCCAGCCGCAGCTCGTTGGCGTACGAGATGTAGACGACCGCCGTCTGCACCGAGACGCCGAACAGCGCCAGGAAGCCGATCCCCGATGAGACCGACATCGGCGTGTGCGTGATCGCGAGCGCCAGCACGCCACCGATCGGATCCGACAGGACGACGCCCAGCAGCGTGATGAGCGGAAACTTGAAGTTGCGATACAGCGCGAACAGCACCGCCAGGATGAGCGCCAGCGTCACCGGCAGCACGATCTGGAGCTGCGCGCGCGACGCCGTGTACTCCCGGTACTCGCCACCCCAGACGACGCGGTATCCCGCCGGGAGCGGCACCTGGCGCGCGACGGCCGCCTGCGCCTCCTCGACCGCACTGGCCAGATCGCGCCCCTCGACGGAGTACTGCACGCCGATGTAGCGCGAGTTATCCTCCCGATAGATGAACGCGGCGCCGTTCGAGATTCCGATCGTCGCCAGGTCACGCATCGGGATCTGCTGCCCGCCCGGGGTCGCGACCAGGATGTTCCCGATCGCCTGCGGGGTCTCCCGGAATTGCGGCGCCAGACGGACCACGAGGTCGAACACTTTCTCCCCCTGCACGACCTGCGTCGCCGCCTGTCCGCCGACGGCCGCCTCGATCAGGCCGTTGACGTCGGCGACGTTGATCCCGTAGCGGGCGATCTTGTCCCGGTCGATCCCGACCGTCAACGCCGGCTGCCCCAGCTCCTGCACGAGGGTCGTGTGCGTGATGCCTCGCACCTGCTCCATCGCGCGCTTGATCAGCTTCCCGCGTTCCTCGAGCACGGCGAGGTCCGGTCCGAACACTTTCACGTCGAGCGAGCTCTTGAGACCTGTCTCGGCCTCGTCGACGGCGTCCTCGGCGGGCTGGGTGTAGTTGAAGGTGATCCCGGGGAATGCCTGCAACTTGCGGTTGACGGCCTCGATCAACTGCGCCTTGGTGCGATAGGGGCCCCGCCACTCGCCGTACGGTTTGAGCCCGACGTAAAACTCGGCGTTGAAGAACCCGGTCGGGTCGGTGCCGTCGTCGGGACGTCCGTGCTCGTCGGCGACGATGGTGACTTCCGGGAAGGAGTGCAGAATCGCGCGGACCTGCGGCACGATCCGGGACGACTCGTCGAACGAGATCGTGTACGGCATCGTCGCCCGCACCCACAGCGCGCCCTCGTCGAGCTTGGGCATGAACTCGGCGCCGAGCGCGACCCAGAGCGGCGCCGTCAGCACGAGCACGGCGAGCGAGAGGGCCAGCGTCAGCCGCGGCCGGTCGAGGCACCACCGGAGCGCGCGCGAGTACTGGTGGCGGAGCCACTCGAACCCGGGGTTCCGACGCTCGCGGACCCCGCGCCCGAGCACCGCCTGGCAGAGCAGCGGGATCACGAGGAGCGTGACCAGCAGGGCGCCGATGAGCGCGTAGATCATGGTATCCGCCATCGGCTGGAACAGGCGTCCCGAGGGGCCCGAGAGCACGTAGATCGGCAGGAAGCCCGCCACGATCACGCCCACCGCGTAGACGATCGGCCGATCGACCTGCGCCGCCGCGCCGGCGATGACGTCGCGCACGGAGTAGCGCTGCCCCTGACGCAGCGCGAGCTGTCGATGGATGTTCTCTACCATCACGACCGATGCATCGACGAGGATCCCGAAGTCGATCGCCCCGATGGAGAGGAGATTGGCCGGGATATGTCGGAGGTCGAGGCAGATGAACGCGAACAGCAGCGACAGCGGGATGGTGATCGCGACGATCAGCCCGGCGCGCACGTCGTAGAGGAAGAAGACGAGCACCACCACGACCAGCAGGATGCCGCGGAGGAGGTTGTCCTCGACCGTGCGGGTCGTGAGGTGGATCAGGTCGCTGCGATCGTAGAACGGCTCGACGTGCACGTCCCTGGGCAGCGTCCGGTTGAGCCGCGCGGTCGCGGCCTCCACCCGGCGCAGGACGGTCTGCGCCTGCTCCCCCGTCCGCATCAGGATCACGCCCTCGACGGCGTCGTTCGCGCTGTCGTAGCCGAATTGCCCCAGCCGCGGCGCGTAGCCGATCACCACCTGACCCACATCCTTGACGAGGATCGGCGTGCCGTCCTTCACCGCGAGGACGATCCGACCGATGTCCTGAGTGGTGACGACCCGCCCGAGGCCGCGCACGTAGTAGAACTGCCCGCCCTCGGAGTAGAAGCCGCCGCCGGCGTTGTCGTTGTTCGCACCGAGCGACGCGGCCACCTGCGGCACGGTCAGGCCGGCGCCGGCAAGCTTCGCCGGGTCGATCAGCACCTGGTACTGCATCGTCGGCCCGCCGAGCGCCGACAGGTCGGCGACACCGGGCACCGCGCGATAGACCTTCGCGATGTCCCAGTCGTCGATCGTCTTGAGCTCCATCGGGCTCCGATCCGGGCTCCGCATCACATAGCGGTACACGAGCCCGGACGGCGACGACATCGGCGCGAGCGACGGCGTGACTCCCGTCGGGAGGTTGATGCTCTGGAACCGCTCGAACACCTGCTGGCGAGCAAAGTAGGGATCGGTGCCGTCGGTGAACGTCATCCTGACGTCCGACAACCCGTAAAGTGAGATCGACCGCACGATGCGGAGCCGCGGGACGCCGTTCATCGCGATCTCCGTCGGCACCGTGATCAGCCGTTCGACCTCCTCGGTCGCGCGCCCGGGCCACTGCGTGATCACCTCGACCATCGGGGGCGACAGGTCCGGGTAGGCGTCGACCGGGAGCCGCGTGAACGACCAGATGCCGGTGCCGATCAGCGCGAACACGAGGAGACTGATGAGCAGCGGCTGGCCGAGCGCTGCCCGCACGAGGCGGTCGGCAACTCCGATCGGTGCCCGGCCGCCGGCCGTTTCCGAGGGCATCTCCAGCGGATACGGGATCGGCGGGTCGGTGGCGCTGTCGCGGTCGGGGCGTCGCCCGCCCTGGCTCCCCGCGCCAGGCACCTCCGATGGCGGCGTCACTGGCTCTCAGCGAACTGAATGAACAGCGCGCCCTCGCTCACGATCCGGTCGCCGGCCCGAATGCCATCCACGACCTCGTACCGATCCCCGACGCGGGATCCAAGGGTGATCGCGCGTCGGTCGAAGCCGCCGTCCGGCTGGGCCACGAAGACGAACGGGAGGTTCTGCTCGTCGCGGAGAACGGCCGAGACGGGGACCAGCAGCCCCGTCTTGGGCGTCGCTGCCAGGATGGCGACGGTGACGTACATGTCCCGCTTGAGCAGCTCGTGCGGGTTGGGGACGACGACGCGCACCGCCGTCGCGCGGGTGGCGGTATCCACGAGCGCGGCGACGTAGTCGACGTGCCCGCGGAGCGTGTCGGGCCACGCGTCGGTCGTCACGAGCGCGGTCTCACCCTTGGTGACCGCCGACAGGTTGGACTCGAACACGTTCGCCATGACCCACATGGTCGAGAGGTCGGCGATCGTGAACGCCTGCGTCTGGCCGGCTTGCAGCACCTGTCCGGGGTTGATGAGCTTCTCCACGACCACGCCCCCGATCGGCGCCCGGATGACGCCGGGTGTCGGCGGGACGGGCCGGCCCTCGCGGATCGCGTCGATGGCCGAGGAATCGACCCCGAGCGCCACCATCTGCTGGACGGCGGCCTCGCGGTCGGCCCACGCTGACGCCGAGTCGGCGCGGGCCTGATCCAGGTCGCTGCGCGCGATCGCGTCGTTCCGAAAGAGTTGCTCGTCGAGCGTGGCGATGCGGGTGGCGTTATGGAGCGCGGTCTGCGCTTTCTGATAGCTCGCGATCGCCTGGGCGAAATCCGGCGACGTGACGGTGGCGAGCGGCGACCCCGGGTGGACGGTCGTTCCCGCGGTCACCAAAATCTGCGCGACCGGGCCCGAGATCTGTGAGATGACCGGGGTCGAGCGGTCGGCGTTGAAGGCCGCCGTCCCGGTGGTGGTGATCGTCGGCCGGAAGACGGATGGCTCGACGGTGACGGTGTGAATGCGCGCCCGTTGTTCCTCGGTGAGAAAGAACGCCGAGCTCGGGCCCGCGCCCGGTGAGGTCCGCGCCACGCCGGCCGGCGGGGTCGCCGCCGCGACCGACGGGTCGCGCGAGGAGGGTGCGGCGGCGGTGCAGGCGCTCGCCGCGAGCGCGGCCGCGACCAGCGGGGCCAGGACGGCCACCCGGACGGTCGCCGACGGTGTGCCGCACGGCCGGCTATCGGTCATGAGTCTCTCCGGTACGGAAGTCGGACAGCGGAGCGGCCGCCGCCCGTTCGAGATCGGCTTGGGCCGCGTCGGCCGCGGCCAGCGCGTCGGTGTACTGACTTTCGGCGGCGACCAGATCGGTCCGGGCCTGGAGGACGTCGAGCGCCGAGGAGCCGCCGAGCCCATAGCTCACCGATGCGATGCGGTACTCCTCACGCGCGGCGGGGAGGACCTGATCGCGCAGATAGAGCAGTTGCTGGCGGCTCGTCGCCGCCGTCGCGTAGGCCCCGCGCACGTCCTGGTCGATCTGCGCCCGCAGATCACGGTACGAGGCCTCGAGCTCCCGCTCGTGGTGCCGCGCCTGAGCGAGGTCGCCGGAGGTGTGCTCGAAGAAGAAGACCGGCAGTGGGACACTGAGCCCGTACTGCCAGGTGACATTCTGGTTCGGGATGTACGGGTCGGGCGCGCCGTAGTCCTTGACGACCCCGAAGAAGAGGTCCGGAATCCAGTACTCGCCGAGCAATTGGGTCGAGGCATGGGCGCCCGACTGCTGTGCGCGCAGCCCGGCGAGCTCCGGCCGGCCGCTCAGCGCGTGGGCTTCGAGCGGCGCGAGATCGGGAAGCGGCGGCGGGACGATCAGGGTGTCGGTCGGCGTGACCGGGGCCGGCAACGGACGGCCGAGGAGTCGGTTCAGCGACGCCCGAGCGGTGGCGATCGACAGGGCGTTGGCCAGGAGCGCGTTCTCCGCCTGCCCGAGCTGCACCTGCGCCCGCACGACGTCGAGCTTGGCGGCGGTGCCGGCGGTGTAGCGGGCCTGCGTCTTCTGGAGGAAATCGGCCGAGAGTGCTCGGCTCTCGAGGAGATCGGCCCGATGGCGGAGCGCGACGCGCAACGAGTCGTAGGTCTGGGCCGTCTGCGAGGCGATCTGTTGGCGGAGCGCAGCGACGTTGAACTCCGCGGCCCGCACGCCGGCCGTCCCGATGGAGTACTGGAGGCGGAACTTGTCGGGGAAGGGGATGCTCAGCGTCGCGCCGACCGGCTTGTAGGCCGGCGACCCTGCCTGGTTGGTGATCGACGCGGTGCCCACGGGGTCGGGGATGGCGATGTCCTGGACCCGCTGCGCGCGCGCTTCGGCCGACTGCTCGCGGGCGACCGCGAGCTGTGGGTTCCTGGCGAGCGCCTGAGCGACGGCCTGCGCCCGGGTCAGTTGGAGTGTGTCTCGGCTACTCGTGTCCGCGGCCCGAAAGCCCGCCAGCGCCGCGCGCGACGCGTTGCCGGCGCTCAGCTCCCGGACCATCGTCGCCGTGTCGACGAGCGGGAGCGCGGTGGCCGCGCGGAGGCCCGGCCGGCCGACGGCGACGGTGTCGCGAACCCGACCCGTGTCGCGCGGAGGCGGCGGGTTGGTCGTCTGTTGAGCACGTGCGGCCTGCGCGATCAGCGCGGCTGCGTACAGTGCAATCGAAGAACGCATGGTCCCCTGGCGTGAGTGGGCCGCTCCCCCGTGGGAGCGGCGGATCCTCACGTCAGGGGCGGCGCTCGCGGCCCGTTGGAGCCGATGGTCCCCGTGGCGGGGTGAGGATCGGTGCGGCCGCGGGGGCCGTCGTGCCGCGGGTCCGGGGCGCCCAGCGCGAGGGAGGGTCGCGCGGACGCGAGCGCCTGGAGCCCCTGGGTCGCGCAGGCGACACAGGTCGCCTCGTTGTGCGCATGGTGCGTCTGCGTGCCGCCCCGCTCCACGTGCGCCGCGGCGCTCCGGCCACGCGATGCGTGCGCCAGCGGAGCCAGGACGAGGGTGAGCTGACCCACGACCGCCAGCAGGCTGACGAGCACCCGCCAGCGGCGACGTCCCGCTCCCTGGGGCCGGGGCCGTCCGGCGGGCCGACGGCGGCCGGAGTCTCCCCCGTCCTGGGGGCAGCCCGCGCCGCTGTCGTCTCCCGATCCGCAACCGCGCACGTCTCTCATACGCGCTACCGGCCCGAGGCGTTCCGACATTCAGGAAAAGATGGGGGATACACCCCCCCCGGCATAGGCGCGGAGGCGTGCCAGCATCCGGGCGTCGGTCGCCGTGGCGTCCCCCAGCTTCGGGGTCTCGATGACCTTGGGAAGGGCGGCGAGCCGGTCGTCCATCATGATCCGCTCGAACACCGGGGGCCCGAGTTGTCCCTCGCCGATCAGCTCGTGCCGGTCGCGGCGGGAGCCCAGGCCGAACTTCGAGTCGTTCAGGTGGAGGAACCCGAGCCGATCCCACCCCAGCTCGTCGCCGGCCTCGCGCCACACGCCGGTGAAATCGCCGACCAGGTCGTAGCCGGCGGCGAACAGGTGACACGTGTCGGCGCAGACCCCGAGGCGGGCCCGGTGCGCCGGGCCGACCGCCTCGATCAGGGTGCCCAGCTCCGCGAACGTGGCGCCCAGCACGGTGCCCGCGCCGGCGGTCGTCTCCAGGAGCACGCGGACCCGGCCCGGCGACGCCTCGAGCGCTTCGGCCAGCGACTCGGCGTTCCGCGCGAGCCCCGAGGCCCGGTCGTCGATGTAGTTGCCCGGGTGCGCGACGATGACATCGAGGCCCAGCGCCTCGCTCCGGCGCAGCTCGCCGACGAACGCGTCGACGGACCGGCGGCGGAGGACCGGGTCCGGCGACGCGAGGTTGATCAGGTAGCTGCCGTGGGCGGCCGTGATGCGCACGTCGGTCGCCGCCAGCGCCTGGCGAAAGGCACGGCACTCGTCGTCCCCGCAGACTCGTTCCGCCCAGCGGCTCGCCTGCTTGGTGAACAGTTGCAGCGCGGTCGCGCCGATCGCCCTGGCCCGGGCCGGCGCCTCGGCGACCCCGCCGGCGCTCGAGACGTGGGCCCCGAGCGGTCCCCGATCGGCGGTCGCGCCACCCGGGGCGCCACCCGGGGCGCCGCCCGGGGCGCCACCCGGGGCGTCCGCCTCCGGCGGCGTCACCGGTCCACCCCGCCGCGCAACCAGTCGAGCGGGTCGACGGCACGCCCCTGGTCTCGTCGGATCTCGAAGTGCAGGTGCGCCGGGAGATCGGGATCGGTGCGGCCGACCGTCCCGATCGTCTCCCCGCGGTCCACGTGCGAGCCCTTCCGGACGTCGATCCGTCCGAGGGACCCGTAGACCGAGTAGTCGCCGCCCCCGTGCTGGATGATCACCGTCGGCCCGTAGGTCCCGATCGGCTCGGCCACGACGACCGTGCCGCTCTCGACCGCCCGGACGGGCGTCCCGGCCACGGCCCCGATGCCGATGCCGTTCCAGCGGACGGTCGTGTTGTTGGGGTTGACGACGCGGCCATACCGATAGAGGATGGCACCCTCGACCGGCCAGTCGAGTCGCCCGAAGTCGCGGGTGCTGAGCGTGCTCGCGGCCGGGGTCCGCGCGCTCGAGCGGGCCGCCGCCCGCCGCCGCGCGTCCTCGAGCGAGCCGATCACCGAACCCAGTCGAGCTTCCGCCAGGTCGATCTCGCGCAGCCGGGCCGCCGTGGCCTGCTGGCTGCGCTGCGCACGGACGAGGCTCCGCTCGCGCTCGGTCGCGAGTGCGCGGAGGCGTCCTTCCTCCCCCGCTTTCTCTGCGCGGGTCTCCTTCACTTCACTCTCGAGGGTGACGAGCACGCCCCGCTGCCGGCCGATCTGGTCGCGCAACTGCTCGACCCGGGCGACGAGCGCCTGATCCCGGAGCGCCAGCAGGTGCAGGTACTTGTACCGGGCAACGAGCGCGCCGAAGGAGTCGGCGGTCAACATCACCTCGACCGCGTACAGGGGCCCGCGCTTGTAGATGTCCACCAGTCGCCGGCGGAGCAGTGCCCGCTTGATCGCCAGCTCGTCTTCGGCGCGGAGCAGGTTCCCGGTCGCGTCCCGTACCTCCGCGTCGATCGCCACCAGTTGCCCGTCGAGTGCGTGCACGGCGCGCGCGGTGGTCGCGACCTGACGGTCGAGGTTCTCGACTTCGTCCGACAGGTCGTGCACGCTGCTCCGAAGCTCGGCCATGCGCTGCTCGAGCTGGGAGCGCTCGGCGCGGATACGCTCGAGCTCCGCCCGGTCGGCGCGGAGCCGCGCCTCCGGCGTCGGTGCCTCCTGCCCGTGCGCACGACCCGCGTCGCCGGACGGGGGGAGCGACGTCGACGGAGCGCCCGGCTGCTGTGCGGCCAGCGGTGCGAGCGGCAGCGTCAGCGCCGGTCCGAGGAGACACCCCATGAGCTGCACCGCCAGGCGCAGCGTCCGGCACACCGTCCGGCACACCACCGGGCGCACCACCAATCGTCGCCCCGGGCGCGTGGCGAGCCGGCGGCGCACCCTCAGACGCGACGGAGGTGACGGCTGACCGAGACGGCGCTCCCGACGAGACCGATCGCCGCGCCGCCCAGGACGCCGAGCGCCGCGACGCCCGGGGCGAAGAACGCCGTCGGGAACCCGAGTGCCTGGTCGATCAGGGCGCTCGCGATCCAGGTCAGCAGCAGCGCGAGAAACCCGCCCAGGATGCCCTTCGTGAACCCTTCGATCAGGAACGGCAGTCGCACGAACGCGTCGGTCGCGCCGACCAGGCGCATGATCGCGATCTCGCGTTCCCGCGCCAGCACGGCCATGCGGATGGTCGTGCCGATGATGATCGTCGCCACGGCCGCAAAGGCGACGCCCAGGACTAGCCCGACGATCGTCGCGATCGTGCGGAGCTGGTAGAGCTTCGTGACCCAGTCCTCGCCGTATCGGACGTCATCGACGAACGTGTAGCTCGCGACCCGGCCGGCGACCGCCTTGACGGTCCGCGGATCCCGAAAGTCGGGCTTGAGCCGGATGTCGATCGATCCCGGGAGCACGCCCGGCTCGAAGACATCGGCGAATTCGCCGAGCTCGCGGCGCGCGCGGGTGAGCGCCGAGTCGGGCGAGACGTAGTCGACGTGCGCGACCTCGGGGAAGGCGGCGATATCGCCCATGGCGGCGGCGACGGCCTCGACCGGTGTCGCGTCGGCGATGAAGGCGCGGATCTCCACCCGCTCCTCGACCCGCCGGAGCGCGTCGCGGATGTTGACCGCGACGAGTCCGAACAGGCCGCAGGCGAAGAGCGAAAAGGCGATCGTCACCACGCCCAGCGCACTGAGGAGCGGCGCCCGCCGCACGGCCAGGAGCACCTCCCGCAGGGCCAGCTTCATGGCGTCACGGTCTCGGCCTCGGCGCGGCGGGCCGCCTCGCGCTCGGCGACCGACGGGTCGGCGCTGTCGGCCACGATCCGACCGTGCAACATCTCGATCGTACGATAGTCCGACCGGCGCATCAGCTCGAGGTTGTGGGTCGCCATGACGACCGCCGTCCCGGCCGCGTTGATCTCCCGCAGGAGCTGGAACACCCCCCGCGTCGCCCGGTCGTCCAGGTTGCCCGTCGGCTCGTCGGCCACCAGGACGAACGGGTCGTTGACGAGGGCGCGCGCGATCGCCACCCGCTGCTGCTCGCCCCCCGAGAGCTCCCGCGGATAGGCCTGCGCCTTGGACGCCAACCCCACCTGGGTGAGCAGCCGATTGACCTTGCCCGGGATCGCGGCCGTCGGCGCGCCCGTCACCTCGAGCGCGAAGGCGACGTTGGCGTGCGCGGTGCGATCGTCGAGCAGCCGGAAGTCCTGGAACACCACGCCGAGCTTCCGGCGCACCCGTGCCACGTCGCCACGGCGCAGGCTCGCCGAGTTCGCCCCGCTGACCCGCACCTCGCCGGCACTCGGCCGCTCTTCCATGAAGACGAGCTTGAGGAGCGTGCTCTTGCCGGACCCGCTGGGACCGGTCAGGAAGACGAACTCGCCCTTGGCCACGTGGAGCGAGACATCGTCGAGCACGCGCCCGGTCCGCGGGTACACCTTGGAGACGTGCGTCAACCGGATCATCGCAGCGCCCGCTCCAGATCGGCGATCAGGTCGTCGGCATCCTCGATCCCGACACTCAGGCGGAGGAACCCGTCGGGCACACCGAGGGCGGCGCGCTCCTCGGGTGACATCTCCGCGTGCGACGTGTAGCGCGGTTCGCTCACGAGCGAGTCCACCCCGCCGAGGCTGGGCGCGTGCAGCCAGAGCGAGACCCGGCGGACGAACCGGTCCGCCGCCTTCCCCCCGCCGGCCAGCTCGATCGCGAGCATGCCGCCGAAGCCGTCGAGCTGCGTGGCCGCGATCGCGTGGTCGGGGTGCGTCTCGAGCCCGGGGTAGTGCACGCGCCGGATCTCGGAGCGCCCCGCCGCCCACTCGGCGATGCGCATCGCGCTCTCGTTCTGGCGCCGCACCCGCACATCCAGCGTCTTGAGCCCCCGCTCCAGCAACCAGCAGGCGAACGGGTCGGGCGCCTGCCCCCACACGGTCATCTTCTCCCGCACTTCCTCGATGTAGGGGGCCGTGCCGACGACCGCGCCACCCAGCGTATCATGATGGCCGTTGAGGAACTTGGTCGTGGACTGGATCACGACGTCCGCGCCGTGCTCGAGCGGCCGGAAGTTGATCGGCGAGGCGAACGTGGAGTCGACGACGAGCGCCAGCCCCGCCTCCTTGGTCAGCAGCGTCACCGGTGTGAGATCCAGCACCCGGCAGGTCGGATTGACCGGCGACTCGACGAAGATGGCGCGCGTCTCCCGCCGCGACCGGCGCCGCCACCCGCGGTGCTCGGTCGGGTCGACGAGGGTCACGTCGATCCCCATGCTCGCGAACTCCTGCGTCAGGAGCCGATGCGTGCCCCCGTAGAGCCACGCGCTCGCGAGCAGATGATCCCCGGGACGGAGCAGCGCGAGCAGCGCGCACGCCGTTGCGCCCATCCCGCTCCCCAGCACCAGCGCCGCCTCGCCTCCCTCGAGCTGGGCGAGCCGGCGCTGCACGATCTCGGCGTTGGGGCCGGTCCCGTAGCGCGGGTACCGGAGTCCCTCGGCCGTCCCGAAGGCCTGAATGTGATTGACCGACTGGTAGATCGGCGTGACCACCGGCGCATCGGTCTCACGCCCCGCGCGCGGCCGATCGGTCCCTCCGTGGACGGCGATCGTCGACCGCCCGGGCGAGGGAGCCGCGGTGGGAGGGGATGGCGGGGCGGAGGAGAGGTGCGGAGAGTGCGAGCGCGTCGCGCGGGGCATGACGGTGAGGGTGGACGGGCGAGGTCAGCTCAACGAGCGTCGCGGCTCGCTCGGCTCGAGCTTACGCACCCGCACCACTTCGGACGGCGCGACGCCCGCGACGTCACGGACGACGGCGGCCCCCCGCGGGAGGGCGTCATCGACGTGCAGGACCGCAAACTCCTGCCGCCGCGGCCCTTCGATGCGGACGAGGTCGCCATCCCGCAACAGGCGCCGCTCGGCCTCGTCCTGCCGCATCCGGACCTCGGGCCCACGGTCCGGGTCGCCGCGCCGGGTCGCCACGAACCCGACCACCCGGAGCGGCGGACTGTACTCCTCAGGCACCCTCGCCTCCGTCGACCGTTCCCCGCCGGCGGATCACGGGGCGTGCCCGAGCGTGTCCCCGAGGGTGACATACTGGCGGTCGAGCCGCATCAGGAGCCGCCGCTCCGTCAGCCCGTCGAGCAGCCGCTCGGCGGCCGGCGGGTCCGCCCCCAGCGACTCGGCGATCGTCGCCGCGTCGGCCCCGCCCAGCCGGCAGACGGCGTCCCACGCGCGCTGCTCGTCGTCGCCGACCTCACCCACCAGGTGATGCCCGTCGGGGCGCTCGAGGACGAGCGCCAGCCCGTACCGCGCCAACGCCGCCTCGATCGCGTCGAGGTGTCCATCGCGCATCCCGCGGAACACGAAGTACGCGTCCGCCGGCGGCGTCCCGGTCGAGTAGCGCAGCAACAGCTTGGCGACGACCTCGTCGGCACAGGAGTAGTCGAGCAGCCCCACATGGGTGAAGTCGATCACCGTCAGCGTCGGCTCGGACGAGCCGGCCAGGAGCTGCTCGATCTCCGTCCGCACGGCCGCCCCGGTCGACCGCGTGACGAGGTTCGAGTAGAGCTCGCAAACCGTGCGGCGCAGCACCGTGCTCAGATCGATGTGACGGATCACGCGCCCGTTCCCCCGGTCTCACCCGTGGCGCCGGCGACTCGCTCGGGGATCGTGATCTGCACCTGCGAGCCGGGGAAGGGCGCCAGCCCCTCGCGGAGCGGCACGTCGTCGTCCCACGATGGGACGATGGCGATCCGCGCCGTCCCGCTCCGGACGGACAGCTTCCCGGCCCACTTCCCCAGGAAATTGCGCGCGCCAGCGAGTCCCTGCCCGCGCCCCCGGTCCCGGAACCGGCTGACGCCGCGGATCACCGCCTCCTCCAGCGCCATCCCGTCGTCCCAGCGGTCGGTCGCCACCCGGCCCGGCGTGCTCTCGAGCGAACGCCGGAAGCCGATCCCCGCATCGCACACGGCGATCTGGACGACGCGGCGCCCGCCCAGCCGATGCCGCCATCGATAGGTCTGCACGGCGACCCAGCCGCCGCGCCCCGCATGCTCCACCACGTTCTGACACACCTCCGACAATGTCATGATGAACCGCACCGAGACCTGCGCGTCGATGTTCAGCTCACGCGCGAGGATGTGCTGCGCGCGCTGCTGGATCCGGTCGACGACGTCGTGCACGTCGCCGCTCTTGGCGACCGCCGTGATCTCGAGCAAGACGTTCGACTCGGTCGCCGGCCGCGTCCGCGGCAGGGAGCCGTGAATGTCGTACAGCTCCTCGGCGAACTGGAAGAAGCCCGTCCGCGACCAGTAGGAGCCCGTCTCCTCGGCCTCCGGCGGCGTCAGGGCGGGGCGCGTCTCGCGCGTCTGCGCGAGCGTGAGGAGCGCGATCAATCCGTAGGGGGACGCCCAGCGCGCGTGTCGGGCGTCGACGAGGATCTTGTCGTCGGGAGCGAGCGTGGCGACCCGGTCGAGCACCTGCTCGAACGAGACGTCGTCGAGCGACGGTGGCACGGTAATGACGGTGGTCACCGGGGGCTCAGCTCTCCGCGCAGATGGTGGGCGAGCCCGGTCGCACCCCGGTGCCCGACGTTGCGGGCCGCGGCTACGACCGCCGCCCGCAACGCCTCGGCTAACTTATCACCCACGAGCAGCCGAGAGAAATAGGTCGCGCCCCAGACGTCGCCACATCCGGTGGGATCGCCCGCGTCGCCAGGACGGACGGGCGCCGGTGCGGCGGGCACGAGTGCCGTGCGCACCGGGCCGGCGCTGCCCGTGAGACCGCGAGCCAGGGCGCCGGGTCCGCTGCCCGCCAGTCCGTCGAACCCGGCGCAGGCGAAATAGACCACGCCGCGGCTGCCGAGCGTGACGCTGAGGCAGCGGACCCCGGCGCCCAGCGCCGTCGCCGCGAGCCCCATGGCATCGGGGGCGAGGAGCGCCATCTCGTCCTCGTTCACCTGGAGGAGATCCGCGCACCGGCACCAGTCGGCGGCGGCCGCGAGCGGCTGCGGTGTGCGGAGGCCGTTCGGCTGGGTCGCGAGCAGCAGCGAGTGCAGGTCGCAGTAGATCGGCCCGCGGAAGTGCTGCCGCAGCAACTGCATCGTCGGCAGGTCGAGCTCCGTGCCGCTGATGAAATTCACGTAGAGCGCGTCGAGGTCGCGGAGCAGCGGGACGAGGCCGAGCCAGGTCCAGCCCGGGACGCCGCCGGTCAGCACTTCGCTGCGGCGCTCGGCGCTCCGGTAGCGCAGCTCGACCCGGTTGTTGGGGCTCGCCACTTCGACCAGCGCGCCGTCCGGGGCCACTCGCTTGAGCGTCCGCAGGTATTCGCGCGCGCGAGGGGCGAGGTCGGCGCCGACCTTCATCACGGGCACGACTTCCCAGCAGTCGTCGAGCGCGGCGTCGAAGGCGCTCAGGGCGTAGGTGATCCCGCCCCACTCTTCGACCGGCCCCGCGCGTGGGTCGCGCCCGTAGATGACGTCCCAGACGAACGTCCCGATCACGCCGAGGCGCCGGCGCCGCTCAGGCGACACGATCCCCGTCGACCCCACCCATCACCTGCATCTTGAAGGTGGCGACCGCACCCACGACACCGGCCGATCCGGCGAGCGCGCCCGGCACGATCCGGCACGCCTCGACCGCCGGGCGGAACGCGCGCCGCCGCACCTCGCCCCGCAACGGCTCGAGCAACGCGTCACCGGCGTCGGTCACCCCGCCGGCGAGCACCACGACGTCGGGGTTGAAGATGTTGAGCAGGTTGGCGATCCCGGTCCCCAGGAAGCGCGCCGTGTCGCGCACGACCTCGCGCGCGACGAGGTCGCCGCGGGTCGACGCTTCATAGACCGTCCGCGCCGTGATCCGATCCAGGTCACCGCCCACCAGCTCCCGGAGCAGGGATGCCTCACCGTCGGCGAGCGCCTCGCGCGCGCGCTCGGCGATCGCCGGCCCGGAGGCGTACGCTTCGAGACATCCATAGTTGCCGCACTTGCAGCGCCGCCCCGTCGAGTCGATCGTCGTGTGCCCGATCTCGCCCGCGACGTCGGACGCCCCGTGGTAGAGTGTGCCGTCGAGGATGAGACCGCCGCCGATGCCGGTGCCGATCGTCACCCCCACCACGTTGCGGCCCCCCCGTGCGGCTCCGCACCACCACTCGCCGACGGTCGCGCAGTTGGCGTCGTTGTCGAGCGTCGCCGGGAGCTGGACGCGCGACGACACTTCATCGCGGAGCGGAAAGTCGCGCCACCCGAGATTGGGGGTCACGATCACGATCCCACGCTCCCGGTCGAGCGGCCCCGGCGCACCGATCCCGACGCCGACGAAGTCGGCGCGGCTCGCGCCGGTCTCGGCGGCCGTCAGCTCCATCACTTCCTCGATCATCCCGGCGATCCGGTCGACCACCCGGTCCGCCCCCAGCTCGGCCCGCGTCGGCTGCGACCGAACGGCATGGTCGCGACTCCCGTCGACCGGCATCACGCCGGCGACGATGTTCGTCCCGCCAAGGTCGACGCCGACGATGTACCGCTGCTTCCTCTTTGGTGCCATCCGATCCTCTCAGCGCGCGGCGGGAGTGCGGGCGAGGTCGCGGGCGAGACCGGCCACCTCGCCCGCCGTGAGGTCGCGCATGCACCGCCAGTGCCCGAGCGGGCAGCGCATCGGTCCATGCCGGTCGCACGGCCGGCAGGGGAGGGTCGCGACCCCGGCGGTCGCATGGTGGGGAGCGAGTGGCCCGAACCCGAACGCCGGGACCGTCGGGCCGAAGAGCGTGACCGTCGGCGTCCCCATCGCCGAGGCCAGGTGCTGGGGCGCCGAGTCGTTGGTGACCACGACCGTACAGCGGCCGATCAGCTCCGCCGTCGCGAGCAGCGACAGGGCGCCGGTGGCGTCGATCGTCGCTCCGCCGCCCGCGGCGCGGATCGCCTGGGCCGCCGCGCGGTCCGTCGCGTCCCCCACGACCACGATCCGCTGTCCGTCCGCTGCCAGCAGCGCCGCGAGGTCCGGGAAATACGGCCACCGCTTGGTGCGCCATGCGCTCCCGGGCGCGAGCGCCAGGAGCGGCGCCCCGTCGTGGCCCGCGTCGCGGAGGAGCGCGTCGACCGCCTCGACATCGGCCGGGCCGGGATAGAGCCGCGGTCGGAGTGCCTCCGGCGGGACGGGCTGGTCGCCGCCAGGCTCGTCGGCCACCGGATCCGCCCTCCCCTGCGGCTCGGCACCGAGCCGCCAGAGTCGCGCCGCGTGGTGCTCCTCCTCGCGGTAACGGACCGTCCGCGTGTACAGCGCGCGGCCTGCCGATCGGTCGAACCCCACCCGCTCGCGGTAGCCCGCGAGCAGGGCCAGCGTCGCGCTTCGGAGGGACCCCTGGGCGAGGTAGGCGATGCGTCGGCCCGCCTCGGCCGACGCCCGCCGATCGCGGGCCGCCCGTGCGCGCAGGCGGCGCGCCGTGCGCCAGAGGCCTCCGACCCCGCTCGCCGCGCCGCGCTTGTCGTAGACCAGCACCTCGCGCACGGCGGGATGCGACATGAGGAGCGGGGCGGCGGCCCGCGTCGTCACCACGTCCACGGGGCCACGCTCGGCGAGCCTGGCGAGCAGGGGGGTCGTCAGGATGACATCGCCCAGGTAGCTCGTCTGGACGACCAGCGAGGCCGCCATCGGCGTCAGCCCGCCGGTCAGTCGACTTGCAGGACGGCGAGAAACGCCTCCTGCGGGATCTCGACCGTGCCGACCTGCTTCATCCGCCGCTTCCCCGCCTTCTGTTTCTCCAGGAGCTTGCGCTTGCGCGTGATGTCGCCGCCGTAGCACTTGGCCAGGACGTTCTTCCGGAGTGGACGGACGGTCGTGCGGGCGATGACCTTGGTGCCGATCGCCGCCTGAATCACCACCTCGAACAGCTGCCGCGGGATGAGGTCCTTGAGCTTGTCGGCGATCTTGCGGCCCCACTCGTACGCCTTGTCCCGGTGGATGATCACCGAGAAGGCGTCGACCGGATCGCCGTTGATCACCATGTCGAGCTTCACCAGCTCGCTCGCGCGGTACTCGAGCATCTCGTAGTCGAGGCTCGCGTACCCGCGGCTGATGGTCTTCAGGCGATCGTAGAAGTCGAGGATGATCTCCGCCAGCGGGAACTCGAAATCGAACTCCACCCGCTGCGTGTCGACGTAGCTCATGTTCTTGTAGACGCCGCGCCGCTCGCCCGCGAGCGCCATGATCGCCCCGATGTACTCGGCGGGGGCGACGATGCGCGCCTTGACGAACGGCTCCTCGACCCGGTCGACCTCCGAGCCGTGTGGCATGCGCGAAGGATTCTCGAGCAGCATCACCGTTCCGTCCTGGCGATACACCATGTACTCGACGTTGGGAACCGTCGTGACGAGGTCGAGGTCGAACTCGCGCTCCAGCCGCTCCTGCACGATCTCCATGTGCAGCAGGCCGAGGAATCCCGCCCGGAAGCCGAACCCGAGCGCGGTCGATGTCTCCGGCTCGTAGTGGAGCGAGGCATCGTTGAGCTGGAGCTTCTCGAGCGCGTCGCGCAGATCCTCGTACTCGGCCGTGTCGGTGGGATAGAGGCCCGCGAAGACCATCGAGCGCACGTCCCGATACCCGGGCAGCGGCTCGGCCGCCGGCTGGTCGGCATCGAAGATGGTGTCGCCGACGCGCGTCTCCTGGACGCGCCGCACATTGGCGACGACGTAGCCGACCTCGCCCGGCCCGAGCGCGTCGGCCGGCACCTGGCGCAGCCGGTTGTAGCCGACCTCCGTCACCTCGTACCGGTCGCCGCCGGCCCCGAAGGTGATCTGGATCCCGCGCCGGATCGCGCCATCGACGACCCGGACCGACGGGATCGCGCCCCGGTAGCGATCGTAGTACGAGTCGAAGATCAACGCCCGGAGCGGCCCCGCGGGATCACCCGTCGGCGGTGGCACCCGCGCCACGATCCGCTCCAACAGCTCGGGCACGCCGATCCCTTCCTTGGCGCTCACGAGGAGGATCTCCTCGGGCGCGACGCCCAGGAGCTCGACGAGCTCCTGACGGCGGCGCGCCGGCTCGGCCCCGGGCAGATCGATCTTGTTGAGGATCGGGATGATCTCGAGCCCGGCGTCGAGGGCGAGGAACAGATTGGAGAGGGTCTGGGCCTGCACCCCCTGCGAAGCGTCGACGACCAGGATCGCCCCCTCACAGGCGGCCAACGATCGGGAGACCTCGTACGTGAAGTCGACGTGACCCGGCGTGTCGATCAGGTTCAGCTCGTACGTCTGCCCATCCCGCGCCGCGTAGCTCATCCGCACGGCGTTGAGCTTGATCGTGATGCCGCGCTCGCGCTCGAGATCGAGCGTGTCGAGCACCTGGTCCTTCATGTCGCGCTTCTCGATCGTGCCCGTGGCCTCGATCAGCCGATCGGCCAGGGTCGACTTCCCGTGGTCGATGTGCGCGACGATGCAGAAATTTCTGATGTGGGCGAGCGGCGTCACAATCCGGGAAATATACGGGGTGGCGGCGAGCCACGGCGGACCCCTACGTTTCGCATCTTCATGGAAGGCTCCTCGCGCGCGGACTTGTTCGACCCGGCGACGCTCGCCTCGATGGGACACATCGAGATCGTGGCGCGGTGGGTGGTGGATGGTTTTCTCACCGGTCTGCATCGGTCCCCACGCAAGGGGTTCTCGGTCGAATTCGCCGAGCATCGCCCGTACCAGCCGGGTGATGACCTTCGCTACGTCGACTGGAAGATCGCGGCCCGTGCCGATCGGTGGGTCGTCAAGCAGTTCGAGGAGGAGACGAACCTCCGCGCGCTGCTGGTGCTCGACGTCAGCCCGTCGATGGACTGGCGCGGTGCGCCGACGCGCCTCACCAAGCTCGCCTACGCCGAGCGGCTGGCGGCCGCGATCGCCCTCCTGCTGCTTCGCCAGCGCGACGCCGTGGGGCTCGTCTGCTTCGACGAGCGGGTGCGCAGCACGCTCGTGCCCAAGGCTCGGATGACCCAGTGGCGGCGCGTGGTGGCGTCGCTGGAGCGGCTGCGTGACGATGGCGCGGACGGTGCGCGGCAGTCCGAGGCGGGTGAAGCGCTCCTGCACGCGGCGCGGCTCGTGCGGCGTCCCGGGATGGTCGTGCTGATCTCCGACCTGCTGGCCGAGGTCGACGCGGTGGACAGGGCGGTCCGCGCGCTGCGCGCGGCGGGCCACGACGTCGTCGCCCTGCACGTCCTCGATCCCGCGGAGCGCGAGCTCGCGGTGTCCGGTGACGCCCTGTTCGTGGATCCCGAGAGCGGGCTGACGGTGAGCGCGGCGGTCGCCGAGGTGCGGGAGGCGTATCGTGCCACGGTGGCCGAGGCCCTGGCCGAGTGGCGCGGGATCTTCGCCCGCGCGGGTGGGCGCTACGAGACCGTGATGACCGATGCGCCGTTCGGCGCCGCGCTTCGCCGGGCCTTCGCCGCGCGGCAGGATATCGCGCACTGACGGGGCGGCGCGCGCATGGGGTTCCTCTCGCCGCTCTTCCTGGCGCTCGGGCTGGGCGCCGCCGTGCCGCTGCTCATCCACCTGCTGCGGCGGCGGACGGGCGTCCGCATTCAGTTCCCCGCGGTGCGCTATCTCGCCCGCGCCGAGCAGGAGCACAGCCGGCGTCTCAAGCTCCGCAACCTGCTCCTCATGCTGCTGCGCGTCGCGGCGATCGTCGCCATCGCGCTCGCGGCCGCGCGGCCGGTGAGCCGGGCGCTGGGGCACGTGGTCGGTGCCGGCCATGCGCCGACGGCCGTCGCGATCGTGCTCGATAACTCGCTCAGCACGTCGGTCATCGTCGATGGGCGGCCGTTGCTGGATGCGTTGAAGGCCGTCGCCCGCCGGGTCGCCGAGCGCGCCGCGCCCGCGGACCGCGTCTGGCTCGTCACCGCCGATGCCCGCACCCGCGGGGGAACGGCGGGAGCGGTCGGAAGCGCCATCGCGCGCACGACCCCGCTCGCCGGGGCGGGTGACCTCCCGCGCGCGGTCCTGAGCGCGGCCGCGCTCGTGCGCGTCGCGGGGGTCGTGGACCCGGTCGTCGCGCTCGTCACCGATGGGCAGGCGACGGCGTGGCCGGGCGCCACCGACATCGGCGGCGTTCGGCTCGCGATCTATACCCTGGACGGGCCGGCGCCGGCGAATCGGGCCGTCACGGCGGCGGTCGCGCGGCCGGTCCGGTGGACACCGCGCGGGGAGATCACCGCGACCGTGAGCGGCCGCCCCGGCCCGGGCGCGGGGGACTCCACGACGTATCGCATCGTGCTCGGGGGCCGAACGCTGGCCCGCGGCGCGGTCGCCGTGGTCCCGCCCGACAGCGGCACCGGGCCCGGTGGGGGCGGCGGCCCCATCTCGCTGCATGCGGCGCCGCCGGAGCGGGGCTGGATCGGCGGGTCGGTCGAGCTCGAGCCCGACGAGCTCCGGGGGGACGACGCGCGATACGTGGCGTTCCGGATCGGCGAGCCGCCGGTCGCCGCGGTCGACTCATCGGCGGGCGCGTTCCTGCGGACGGCCGCCGAGGCGCTGGTCGCCAACGCGCGCGTATCGCTCGGCGCCGCCCGCCCCCCCGCCCGGACGATCCAGATCGTGGCCGCCGAGCGGCTCACCGCGCTTCCCGCGCTCATCGTGCCGCCGTCCGATCCGGTGCGCCTCGGGGCCGCCAACCGGGCGCTCGAGCGGGCCGGTGTCCCGTGGCGCTATGGCCCCGCGGCGCGCGGCGACGTCATCGTCGAGGGACTCGTGGCCGGGGCCGCGACCGCGAGCCGACCGGACAGCGCGAGCACCGCCGGCGCGCCGGTCACGGCACTGCTCCGCTATCCGCTCCAGCCGCAGCCCGGGGCCGTCGCCGACACGCTGGCGCGCACGGGCGCTGCGCCCTGGGTGGTGGCCGGCCCCGACTACGTGCTCCTGGCGTCGCCGGTGGACCCCGCGGCCACCACCTGGCCATTGCGGGCGGGGTTCGTCCCCTGGCTCGGTGACATGCTCGGCCAGCGGCTCTCCGGGACGGCGGCGTCCGGCGCGAGTGCCGCCGTGGTCGCCGCCGCGCCGGGCGCGACGATCCGGCGACCGACCGGCGTCGAGGAACTGGAGGCTCCGGACGGCAGCTCGCGCGTCCTCGCGGGCGCGACGATCGAGGCCCCGTCCGTCCCCGGCGTCTACTTTTTCCGGCGCGGTGGGGCGCGTGTCGGCGCGCTCACGGTCAATCCGGAGGCCCGGGAATCGGACCTCGCTCGGCTCGGCACGCGCGCGCTGGCGGCCCGGTTCCGCGCCCGCGCGGTCGGGGTGTACACGGACCCCGACGGCTGGGAGGCGGCGGTCTTCGACGCCCGTGCGGCGCGGCCGCTGACCGGCTTCTTCCTGGCCCTGGCGCTGGCGCTGCTGCTCGCCGAGAGTGTCGTGACCCGGACGCGGGCACGCGGCGATGGGGCGGCCTCCGTGTCCGTCCGTCGCGCGGCCTGACGCGGGCGGTGGGCGAGTCGCGATAGCGTGGCACTGCCTCTCCTGATCGACGCGGTCGAGCGCCTCCCGGCGTTCACGCGGCTGATGAACACGCTTCCGGCCCCCGGAGCGGCGGCGCGCGTGACCGGGCTCCCCGGCTCGTCCGCGGCCGTGCTCGTGGCCGCGCTCGCGCGGCGGCTTCCGGGTCGCTTCTTCGTCGTCCTCACCCAGGGGTTGCCCGAGGCGGAGCGGTGGCTCGCCGATCTCCAGTCGCTCGCCACCGACGCCGCGGTCGCCCTGTACCCGCCCCGCGAAGGGTTCGGGGAAGCGGAGCCGCACGCCGAGGTCGCCGGCGAGCGCGTCGAGACGATCGAGCGTGTCGGCCGCGGCGGCGTGCGGATCCTCCTCACGACCGCCCGCGCCGTGCTCGAGCGCACACGGCTCCCGGCGGCCGTGCGGTCGTCGCGCCTCGAGATCCGTTGCAACGATGTCCGGCGGCCCGAGGACCTCGCCGCCCATCTCGAAGGGATCGGCTTCGAGCGCGTACCGATGGTCGAAGAGGTCGCGCAGTTCAGCGTCCGGGGCGGCATCGTCGACATCTACGGGTTCGGGATGGCCGAGCCCGTACGGCTCGAGTTCTGGGGCGACGAGATCGTCGAGCTCCGGCACTTCGACCTGCTGTCGCAGCGCTCGACCCGGCCGGCCCCGGTCGCCGTCGTGCTCCCCGTCGACGGCGCGCCCTCGCCGGCGGGCGCGGCCGATGGGACCGAGCGTGTGTCGCTGCTCGACCTCTGGCCACCGGACACGATCGTCGTCGTGCCCGCCGGCGCGAACCTCGAGCCGGAGCTCCGCCGCACCTGGGATGAGGCCCAGCACCACGTGGAGCTGGCCCGCCGGCGCGGCGAGGATGCGCCGCCCCGGGACGAGCTGTATCAGCCGCCCGAGGCCGCGCTCCGCGCGCTGGGCCGCCTGGCGACGATCATCGAGACCGCGGCCGCCGCCGACGGCGCGCTCGCGTTTCCGATCGGGTCGCCGGAGCCGGTCGATCGCGACATCGGCCGACTGGCGCGCATCGTCCGTGACGGGGTGCCGACCCTCATCCTCTGCGACAACGCCGGCCAGTGCGAGCGGCTCGACGAGCTGCTCGCGAGCCGCACGCGCGACGGCGTCGTCCGCGACGGCTCGCCCGCGACGCTCGCCGTCGGCGTGCTCGACGGCGGGTTCGTGGTCCCGCCGGTGGGCAGCGACGCCGGGCTTCGCGTCCTCACCGATCATGAGATCTTCCGGCGCGAGCGGCGGATCCGGCGCGCGCGGCGCTACGCGGGCGGGACGTCACTGGAGTCGATCACCGCCCTCAAGCCCGGCGACTTCGTCGTCCATCTGGAGCACGGGATCGGCATCTACCGCGGGATCGAGACGATCTTCGTCAAGGAGAGCACGGTCGAGGTGGCGGTCGTCGAGTACGAGGGCGGCGATCGTCTCAACGTCCCGCTCTACCGCATCGATCAGCTCGAGCGCTACCGGGCCGCCACCGACGTCTCGCCCGACGCGCCTCCGCCGCGGCTGCACAAGCTGGGCGGCCGACGCTGGACGCGGCAGCGCGACCGGACCCGGGCGGCCATCGAGGAGATGACCTCGGAGCTCCTCGACCTCTACGCGCGCCGTCAGGTCGCGAGCCGTCCCCCGCATGCGCCCGACGGCGCCTGGCAGCGTCAGCTCGAGTCGTCGTTCCTGTTCGAGGACACGCCCGACCAGCGGAAGGCCACGGGCGACGTCAAGTCAGACATGGAGCGGGTGCGGCCGATGGATCGTCTCCTCGTCGGCGATGTCGGCTACGGGAAGACCGAGATCGCCGTGCGGGCCGCGTTCAAGGCCGTGCAGTCCGGCCGGCAGGTGGCGGTGCTCGTGCCGACGACGATCCTCGCCGACCAGCACCTCCGCACGTTCGGGGACCGCTACGCGGACTTCCCGGTCCGCGTCGAGGCGCTGAGCCGGTTTCAGACGCCGGCCGAGCAGCAGGCGATCCGTGCCGACCTGGCCGCCCGGAAGGTCGACGTGATCGTCGGGACCCATCGCCTGCTCAGCCCCGATGTGACCTTCGCGGACCTCGGGCTGATCGTGATCGACGAGGAGCATCGATTCGGCGTGCGGCACAAGGAGCGCCTCAAGCAGCTCCGCCTCGAGACGGACGTGCTGACCCTGACGGCGACGCCGATCCCGCGGACGCTGCACCTGTCGCTCGCCGGTCTGCGCGACATGACGCTCATGCAGACGCCTCCTCGCGACCGCTCGCCCGTGCTCACGTTCGTCGAGCCGTGGGACGATGAGTTGATCGAGGAGGGGATCACCCGCGAGCTCGATCGGGGTGGCCAGGTCTTCTTCGTCCACAACCGCATCGAGACCATCGTCGCCATCCGGGACCATGTGCACCACCTCGTGCCGCGGGCGCGGGTGGCGATCGGCCACGGGCAGATGCGTGAGCGCGATCTGGAGGACGTGATGCGGCGCTTCGTCAACGGCGAGGTGGACGTGCTCGTGTCCACGATGATCGTGGAGTCCGGCCTCGATGTGCCGAACGCCAACACCATGTTCGTCAATCGAGCCGACACCTTCGGCCTCGCGCAGCTCTACCAGCTTCGCGGGCGCGTCGGCCGATCCCACCGGCGCGCGTACTGCTATCTGATGGTGCCGGACGCCGTCGACGACGAAGCCGAGCGGCGGCTCCAGGTGCTCGAGCATCACACCGAGCTGGGGTCCGGCTACCGGGTGGCGCTCCGGGACATGGAGATGCGCGGCGCCGGGAACATCCTGGGTCCCGAGCAGTCGGGCTTCGTGCAGGCGGTCGGGTTCGACCTCTACCTGCGCATGCTGGACGAGCAGGTGCGGCGGCTCCAGCACGCCGGTGGCGCGCCCAAGCCGGCGCCGGCCGATGTCTCGCTCGACGTGCCGGCGTACCTCCCCGACGAGTACGTGCCGCTCCCGGAGGCGAAGCTCGACATCTATCGCCGGCTGACGCGGGTCGCGGAGGCGGCCGAGGTCGACGCGCTCCAGGCCGAAGTTCGCGACCGCTTCGGGGTCCTGCCCCCCCCGGCCGAGGCGTTCTTCGCGCAGGCGGTCCTCCGGCTCGTCGGCGGGCTGCTGCGTGTCGAAGGGATCCTGGTGCGCGGGGGGGAAGCCCGTATTACCTTTCGCGCCGACGCCGTGCCTCGGATGAAGAGCCTGTCGGCCGCGTTCCACGACGTCCAGTTCCAGATCGAAGTTCGCCGCTCGCAGCCGTTGTCCCTCAAGCTGATCCGCTTGGGTGGGACGGACATCATCGGCGGGTTGGTCACGGCGCTCCGGCACACCGCTGATGTCTGAGCTGATGTCCGACCCCGGCCCGCGGGTGTTCCGCTCTGCCGTTTCCCTCATCCAGTCTCCGATGCCACGCACTGCCGTCGTCCTGGCCTGCACCGCCGTGACCGTCTTCGCTGCCGCCGAGGGGTGCAAGGGCTTCCGGGACGCGATGACCGCGCACGTCGACGTCGTCGCCCGCGCGGGCCCGCAAGAGCTCACGGTCACGCGACTCTCGACCCTCGTCGGCGGGTCCAAGCTGCCCCTCGACCGCGACTTCGTGCGGCAGCTCGCCGGCATCTGGGTCGACTACCAGTTGCTGGGGCACGCGGCGGCAGAGGGGGACTCGCTCAACGCGCCGGCCACGGTCGATTCCGCGCTCTGGGGTGTCATCACCAACGCGCGCGCCAAGAAGTGGTTCGACGAGGTGTCCAAGACGTGGGTCGGGGCCGACAGCCTCAAGTACCCGGAGTCGTACGCGAGCGGTGAGGTGCTCGCCGCGCGCCACATCCTGCTCGTGCCCCCGAACGGCGACACCAGCGCCGCCAAGATGGACTCGCTGCACAAGCGGGCCGAGTCGCTACGCGCGCAGGCGACGCCCGCCAACTTCGCCTCGCTCGCCGAGAAGAACAGCCAGGATCCGGGCTCGGCGCGCCGCGGCGGAGACCTGGGCGTGTTCCAGCGGGGACAGATGGTCGCGCCGTTCGAGCAGGCTCTGCGCGGGCTCAAGCCGGGGGAGATCTCGCAGCCCGTGCGGACGCAGTTCGGCTGGCACATCATCTATCGCCCGACCTACGCCGAGGTGAAGGACCAGGTCGCGCGGGTCGCCGGCGCGAAGACGATGCAGGCGGCCGAGAGTGCCTACATCGCCCACCTCGACGCCAGCTCGCACTACCACTACATCCCGTCGGCCACGTCGACCGTGCGGGCGGTCGCCAAGGATCCCGACGGCCACCGCGCCGACCGGACACCGATCGCGACCTATAGCGGCGGCGACTTCACGGCGGCGCGCCTCGCGCGCTGGATGAGTCTCTTCCCGCCCAACATCCGGGCGCAGGTCCAGAGCGCGCCGGACAGCCAGTTGCCGACCTTCATCCGCAACGTCGTCCGGAACGAGCTGGTCGTCCATCAGGCCGACAGCGCCAAGGTGGTGCTCGACACGGCGCAGATGAATCAGCTCCGCCGGACATACGAGCAGTTGGTGACGACCGACTGGCAGCAGCTCGGGGTCGATCCCAAGATGCTCGCCGACAGCTCCAAGACCGAGTCGGGACGCGATCGGCTCGCCGCCGCGCACGTCGAGGACTACCTCGACCACATGGTGTCGATGACCGCCCGCTACGTCGATGTTCCGCCGCCGCTCGACCAGGCGCTGCGCTCGAAGTACGAGGCGCAGATCAACGAGGCCGGGGTCGACCGGGCGTTGGCCCGGGCCTCCGACATTCGGAAGACGACCGACTCGACGCGGGCGGCCAAGGCCCCGCCGTCGGCGGTCCCGCTCCCAGGGGCGACCCCGGGCCCCGCGTCGTCGAGCGGCCCGTCGAGCAGCCCGTCGAGCAGCCCGTCGAGCAGCCCGTCGGGCGCCGCCCCCGCGGCACCGTCCTCGGCGAGCCCGGCGGCCCCGACTGGCACCGCACCCAAGGGGAAACCGTAGACCGATCGCGGGGTATGGCGACGTCATGATGCGGACCCGCATCCATCAGCGACGCGGCCGGGCGCGCCCCGCCGGCCTCGCGCGGAGGCCCGTTGTCAGCTCGGCGGGCCCGGCCGCGGTCGCATCGGCTCGCGGGTCTGCGTGCGCGGTCGCCGGGTTGCTCGCGCTGGGACTGCTGGCGGGAGTCGCCGCCGGCGCGCACGCGCAGGGCACGGGCGGTGCCGGTGCCGGCCGCCCCCCTGCTGCGACGGCACCCTCTACAACGGCACCCCCGAGCACGGCACCCGCGACCACGGCGCCGGCGACCACGGCGCCGGCGACCACGGCACCGGCGACCGCGGCGGGAGCTGCGCCCGCAGCGTCCCCCGCCCCCACGACGCTCCAGGTGTCGGCGGATACCGGCGGCGCGGCCCCGGGCGGTACCCCGCGCACGATCTCGGCGACTGCCGCCACCGCCGGCACGATCGCGGCCGACAGCGTCCCGTCGCTGGCCGCCAAGCCCCGCGCGCCGGCGGGCGGTGGCGCCGGGCCGGCCGGCGGGGCGAGTCCCGCCGCGGCCTCCGATCTTCCCACGACATCGGCGCTCTCGAACGCCTTCCCGAATGGCGCCTCGGTGCCGCTCGACCGGGTGGTGGCGGTCGTCGGGGACGAGCCGGTCCTCTGGAGCAGCGTGCTCGAGCGCGTGAACGTCGAGCGGGCGCAGGGCCGCGCCGTGCCGGCCGACTCGGCCGGCCAGATGGAGCTCGCGCGGCAGGTCGCGAACGAGTTGATCAACGAGGAGCTCCTGGTGCAGAAGGCGCAGGAGCTCAAGGTGGAGGTCAGCGACGACGACGTCGCCCCCGCGGTGGACGCGCAGCTCAAGCGTGTGCGCGCCAACTTCTCGAGCGAGGTCGAGTTCCGGAACGAGCTGAAGAAGGCCGGCTTCGCGAACCCCGAGGAGTATCGGAAGACGCTCATCGATCAGAACAAGCGCGCGGAGCTTCAGCGAAAGGTCATCCAGAAGCTCAAGGAGGATGGCAAGCTGATCCCCGTCGGCGTGAGCGAAGCCGACATCACGGCCGCCTTCAACGCCCACAAGGCCGAGCTGCCGCGGCGCCCCGCGACCGTGACGTTCCGCCAGATCGTCGTGGCGCCCAAGCCGAGTGCGGCCAGCAAGGCGGCCGCCAAGGCCAAGGCGGACTCGATCCTCGCCGAGCTGCATCGGGTGGGCGGTGGCGCCGAGCAGTTCGCCCTCATCGCGAAGCGCGAGTCGATGGACCAGAGCACGCGCGAGCAGGGCGGCGACCTGGGATGGAACCGCCGTGGCAACATGGTGCCGGAGTTCGACCGCTGGATGTTCGCGCTGCCGCCCGGACAGTTGAGCCCCGTGATCGAGACGGTGTTCGGCTATCACATCATTCGCGTCGATCGCGTGAAGCCGTCCGAGGTCAAGGCGAGCCACATCCTGATCCGCTGGAAGATCGACACGGCCCAGGTGCTGGCCGCGAGGGCCGAGGCGGACAGCGTGCTCGCGAAGTGGAAGAGCGGCACGAACTTCGACACGCTCGTGCTTCACCACCACGACCCCAACGAGGAGAAGGGCAGCCTCCAGCCGTTCCCGCGGGACTCGCTGCCACCGTCCTATCAGGCGGCGTTCGCCGGGAAGAAGTCGGGAGACTTCGCCGGGCCGTTCGAGATCGCGGACCGGGGGAGCGGGCACGCGAAGTTCGTCGTCGCGCAGATCCTCGATGCGACCGACGGCGGTGACTACACCGTCGCCGACTGGCGTGACCGGCTCCGCGCGCAGTTGGCGGACGAGCGGGCGATCGCCCGCCTGCTCGATTCGCTGCGCAAAGAGACCTACGTCGCCCTCCGGATCTAGCGCGGCCCGGCGCGTGGGTCCACGCGGGTTCCTGCCGCGGCTCGCCCTCACGCTCGGTGACCCGCGCGGCATCGGTCCCGAGATCGTCCAGGCGGCCCTCCACGACGCGAAGCTCCGCGCGGCCTGTGAGGTCGTCGTGGTCGGCCCCGAGGGGGCGGGCCCTGCGGTCGACGAGACCGTCGGTGCCTGGCGGGCGGGCGGCAGCCCGGCCGCCGCCGGATCCCTCGCCGGCCGCGCGATCGAGCGGGCCGTCGCCCTCGCCCGCGCCGGGCAGGTCGCCGGCATCGTCACGGCCCCGATCGACAAGGCGGCGTTGCTCGCGGGCGGATTCGATTTCCCCGGCCACACGGAGATGCTGGCGTCGCTCACCGGTCGACGGGTCGCGATGATGCTGGCCTCCGATGTCCTGCGCGTGGTGCTGGCCACGACCCATGTCGCGCTTCGCGATGTGCCGCGAGTCCTCTCGGCGGACGCGATCATCGACGCGGCGACGATCACCCGGACGTCCCTCCGCGACTGGTTCGGCATCGCCGATCCCCGCCTGGCCCTCTGCGCGCTCAACCCGCACGCCGGCGACGGCGGTCGGTTCGGCGACGAGGATCGCGTGCTCCTCGAGCCGGCCGCCCGCGCGGCGGCGATCGCCGGTCCGTTCGCGGCCGACACGGTCTTCGTGCGAGCGATGCGGGGCGAGTTCGATGCCGTGATCGCGCCGTACCACGACGTGGGCATGACCGCGATCAAGGTCGCCTCCTTCGGACGCGCCGTGAATGTCACCCTCGGCCTCCCCTTTCCGCGGACGTCGCCGGACCACGGCACCGCCCTCGACATCGCCGGCCGTGGCGTGGCCGACCCGGCGAGCTTCATCCTGGCCGTGCACGCGTGTGCCGACATCGCGACCCGGCTGGCGTCGCATCCCGCCGCCGTGGGGGCGCCATGAGGCGCCGTCACGGCCGGCTCGTCCTGTCGCTCGTCGGGCTGGGCGGACTCCCCGCGCTCGCCGCCTGCTCGATCCGGCAGGCGGGTGCGGCGGCCACACCGCCCGCCCCGGCCCCCGCGTCGACGGCTCATGTCGCCACGGGTCGTACCCCGCCACCGCCCACGGCCGGTCCAGCGGCGGGCACCGACAGTGTCCCCGGGGTCGCGCAGGCCGCGATCGCCATCCAGGCCGACTCGCAGATCGTGCGCGCGATCGTCGCCGAGGGCATGCAGCGGTCGCGCGTCGGGCCGGACCTCGAGTATCTCTCCGACGTCATCGGGCCCCGATTGACCGGCTCCCCTGCGCAGCGGCGCGCCAGCGAGTGGGCGGCCGACAAGTTCAGGGAGTACCGAGCCGACAGTGCCTGGACCGAGCCCTGGTCCTTCGGGCGGCCGTGGGAGCGCGGGCCGATCGCGCTCACGCTCCTCGCGCCGCACGCCCAGCAGTTGATCGGCGCCTCGTGGGCGTGGGCTCCGGGGACGGCGGGCCCGGTGACGGGCGACGTGGTGTACGTCGATGCCCGCACGCCCGCCGAGTACGACGAGCGGTTCGCGGGGACGGTCAAGGGGAAGTGGGTGCTCACCCGCCCGCCGCCGGTCGTCTGGAACTCCGACGGTCCCCCGATGTCCGCCGCCGACAGCGCGCTGGCCGACTCCGTCCAGGCCAGCTACCGGTCACTCGGTGCCTCGCCCGACCTCGTGCAGTTCCGCCAGTCGCTTCCGGGACGCCTCGCCCACGACCACGCGCTCGGCGTACTCGCCGACGGCGGCAAGGAGTTCGGCCTGCTCACGATGAGCGGCTCGCCGCTGGCTCCCTATCCGCTGCCGTTCGTCGTGCTGCCGCACGAGACCTTCGGCATGCTGCACCGTCTGCTCGCGCAGGGGCAGCGGGCGACGCTGCGGGCCGACATTGCCAACAGCCTGGGGCCGGATACCACCTCCGCGGTGAACACGGTGGCCGAGCTTCGCGGCACGAGCAAGCCCGCCGAAGTCGTGCTGCTCGGCGCCCATCTCGACTCGTGGGATCTGGCGACCGGCACGACCGACAATGCCGCCGGGGCGATCGCCGTGCTCGAGGCGGCGCGGATCCTGAGCGCGGCGCACGTCCGGCCGGCACGGACGATCCGCTTCGTCCTCTTCACCGGGGAAGAGGAAGGACTCCTCGGCTCCGAGGCCTACGCCGCCCAGCACGCCGCGGAGCTCAAGCGGTACCAGGCCGTTCTCGTGCTCGACAACGGCACCGGTCGGATCACCGGCGTGTCGCTTCAGGGGCGGAACGACCTGCACGACGCCTGGCGCGCGCTCTTCGCCCCGGTCGCCGGCCTCGGTCCGTTCACCGTCCGCGCGCGAGACAAGGGCGGGACCGACCACCTCTCCTTCCTGCCCTACGGCGTCCCCTCCTTCAACTTCGACCAGGAGTCGCGCGGCTACGGCCACACGCATCACTCCCAGGTCGACACCTTCGACCATGCCGTCCCGGGCGACATCCGCCAGGCCGCGATCGTTCTGGCCGCGACGGCCTACGAGCTGGCGGCCACCCCCGACCTCCTGCCCCGCGGCCCGGCCAGCGTCGTCGTCGGCCAGTAGGACAGCCGGGGCGGCCGGCCGTCAGGGCCGGTCGACGGACGGGCTACGGCGCCAGGTTCCGGCCGGCTGCCTCGTGCTCGACGGCGCCTCGCGCGCGACCGTTGCTGAGCTCCAGGCCGAGGGTCTCGACCCGACGGCCGTCCATGTCCCGGACAATGAACGTGGCGCCCCCGGCGCTCACCCGATCGCCCACCACGGGGAGCCGTCCGAGCGCCCCGAACACGTAGCCGCCGATCGTCGTGTACTCGTCCTCGGGGACGGTGAGCTCGAATCGGCCGTTGAGCTCACCGACATTGGTGCTGCCCGACACCAGGAGCTCTCCCTCGCGGGTGGCGCCGGGCACCGGCTCCTCCGACTCGTCATACTCGTCGAGGATCTCGCCCACGATCTCCTCCAGCAGATCCTCCATCGTCACGATCCCGGCAGTCCCGCCGTACTCGTCGAGGACGATCGCCATGTGCTCCTTGAGCCGCTTGAAGTCGGCGAGCACTTCCTCCACCTCCCGCGAGCCCGGGATCACGTGGGCGGGACGCATGAGATCCACCGGCGTGAACGTCGCCTGGTGCTCTCCGGCGCGTGGGAGCAGGTCCTTGGCGAGCAGGATCCCGACGATGTTGTCGATCGTGTCCGTGTACACCGGATACCGGGAGAACCCGCCGTCGATCACCAGCGCCAGAGTCTGCTCGAGCGTCGCGTCGCTGGGTAGCGCGACGATGTCCGTCCGGGGCGTCATCACCTCGCGGGCGCTCTTCTCCGAGAACTCGAACACGGCGTCGAGCAGCGCCGCGTCGTGGCGCTCGAGTGTCCCGCTCTCCTCGGCCTGCTCGACCAGCAGCCGCAGCTCCTCGGGCGAGTGGACGCTGTCGAGGATCCCCTCATCGTCGGGGCGCCGCCGCACCGCCCGCAGCACGGCCTGGGAGGAGCGGTTCAGCAGGACCGTGAACGGGGTCGTGAGCCAGGCCCAGCCCATGAGCAGGGGCACGAGCCACCGGGCGAGCCCCTCCGGGTGCCGAAGGGCGGCCGCCTTGGGTGCCAGCTCCCCGAAGACGACGTGGAGGTAGCTGACGATCGCGAGCGCGACCGCACCGCCGATCGTCAGCCGCAGGGGGAGCTCCAGGGCGCCCGGCAGCGCGCCGAGCGCGCTACCGATCCCGGCGGCGAGCTCGGACTCTGCCACCCACCCGAGCCCCAGGCTGGCCAGCGTCACCCCGAGCTGGCTGGCAGACAGGAGCGCAGGGATGTTAGTTGTACCGCGCAGCGCGAGTGCGGACAGTCGGTCTCCGTCCTCGGCCCGCGCCTCCAGGCGAGTGCGCCGTGATCGAACGAGCGCAAACTCGGCGCCGACGAAGAACCCGTTCAACAGAACGAGCGCAATGACGGCTAGTAGGCGAACGAGCACCATCGGAAGGTACTAGCCATGGGGGCGTCCCACCACACCGGACCCGAGCGGGACCGTGCACCGAGCCCGGCGCCCGGCGGCGCGCCCGACGCCCACGCCCACCCGCATCCCCATGTGCACGGCCACGGGCACGGGCACGTCCACGGCCACAGCCACGGGCACGGCCACGGGCACGGCGGACACGGCCACAGCCACGCCGGCGGCGACGGCGCGGGGCATGCCGGCGGCCTTCGCCTGGCGCTCGTGCTCACGGTGGTCTTTCTCGTCGTCGAGATCGTCGGCGGGGTTCTCGCCAACTCGCTGGCGCTGCTCGCGGACGCGGGCCACATGTTCACGGATGTGGCGGCGCTCTCGCTGTCACTGTTCGTCGCCTGGTTCAGCCGACAGCCGGAGACGCCGCGCCGGACGTACGGGTACCTGCGGTGGGAGATCCTGGCCGCCTTCCTGAACGGCGCCACGCTGCTGCTCATCTCGGGGTGGATCATCTCCGAGGCGCTGCTCCGGCTCCGCCACCCCGAGCCGGTGGCGAGCGGACTCATGCTGGTCGTCGCGGCCGCCAGCGTCGGCACCAATCTGGCGTCGGCCTACGCGCTCCACGGCGGATCGCGCGAGAGCCTCAACGTGCGCGGTGCCTATATCCACGTGCTGGGGGATCTCCTCGGCTCGGTCGGCACCGTCATCGCCGCGCTCCTCGTCCGCTACACCGGCTGGCTGGCCGCCGACCCGGTGGCCTCGATCGTCATGACGGTGCTCATCATGCGCGGCGCCTGGCGGCTCGTCCGGGAGTCGGTCGACATCCTGCTGGAGTCGACGCCGGCCCACATCTCGGCGGGCGCCGTCCGCGCGCAGCTCACGGCGATCCCCGGCATCGAGTCGGTGCACGACCTGCACGTCTGGACGGTGACCTCGGGCGTGATCGCGATGAGCGCGCACGCGATCGTCCGGGAGCCGGAGCGGCACCAGCATGTGCTCGAGCACATGCACGACGCGATGCGACTGTTCGGGATCGACCACGTGACGATCCAGCTCGAGCGGCAGGAGATGTACGAGCGCGAGCGACATCTGCATCAGTGACCGAGTGACCTGAGCGCGGGCTCACGTTGCCCGCCTCGCGCGCTGCGCGTCTGGATCCTGTACAGTCGCCCATCGCACCCGCCACTCTGTCCCATGAACACCGACCTCCGCATCGAGAAGGACCGGCGCCTCGTCTCGTTGCACATGCTCGGGGGCGAGCAGCTACAGGGCGAGATGTTCGTCCAGCGGGTCGCGCGGCGTCACACGGGACAGGAGGAAGTGCCGGAGGTGCTCAACGCCCCCGAGCCTTTCTTCCCGCTCGTCCGGGCCGGCGACACATTGCTCGTGGCCAAGCATCAGGTGCGCGAGGTCGAGCTGGCCGACAACGGAGATGCCGAGGCCGGGATGGCGCCCGCGGTGCGGGCGGCCGCGGTCGAGGTCACGCTGCGCGACGGCACGATCCGGACCGGACGTGTCTACCTGGAGATGCCGGCCGATCGCCCGCGCCTCCTCGATTTTCTCAACCGGTACGCGCAGCGGTTCCTGACGCTGTATTGCGCCGGTGGCATCCGCCTGATCAACCGCGAGTTGATCGAGCGGGTGCGGACCATGGACTGAGGCTCGGATGGCGCAGTTGGACCGTTTCCTGACGGTGATGGTGGCGAACCACGCCGACTCGATCACGCTCGTCGAGAACGACATCGCCACGCTGCATGTGGAGGGCGTCCCCCGCCCGATCACGCGCCAGCCGCTCTCGGGGCCGCAGCTCCTCATGCTGCTCCGCGAGATCGCGCCCGAGCCGATGACCGGCCAGCTCACCGAGGGTGCGGCGACGGCGTTCCGGTACGTGCACGCCGACAACACCTTCGCGGTCACCACAGCGCGCCGCGACGGCAAGTGGATGGCGTCGATCGGCCTCGCCGACGCGCCGGACGCGATCGACGCCGCCGGCGCGACCCTCACGGTCGCCGCGCCCGCCGTACCCGCTGCACCGGCTGCACCGGCTGCACCGGCCGCACCGGCCGCACCGGCCGCGTCGGCGCTCACCGCCGACCGCGCGGCCACCAACGGCGCTGCGAGCCACGGCGCCGAGGCCACGCCGGCGACCCCACGCGTGGCGGCTACCGGCTCGGCTGGCGGCCCGATCACTGCCGTTCGCGCGAACGGTGACGCGAGCGGTGAGCGGCCACCGCTCGATGAGGCACAGGCCCGGGCGGCGCTGGCCGACATCGATGCCCTGCTCGCGATGCTCGTCGAGAAGGGTGGATCGGATCTTCACCTCCGCTGCGGCGAGCCCCCCGTGCTGCGACTCCACGGCGAGATCGTGCGGCTCGATGCGCACGCCCCGGTCGATGGACCGCAGCTCGAGGCGATGCTCCGCGCGATCATGCCGGAGCGGAACCGCGAGGAGTACGCCGAGGCGAACGACACCGACTTCGCCTACGAGATCGAGGGCCTGGCCCGTTTTCGCGCCAATGCCCTGCGGGAGCGGCTCGGGCCGGGCGCGGTCTTTCGCGTCATCCCGTCGAAGATCATCTCGGCCAACGACCTCGGCATCTCGCAGGAGGTGCAGAACCTCTGCTTCCTGAGCAAGGGGCTGGTCCTCGTCACCGGGCCCACGGGATCGGGGAAGTCGACGACGTTGTGCGGCCTGATCGATCTCATCAATCGGGAGCGGACCGACCACGTCATCACGATCGAGGACCCGATCGAGTTCGTGCACCGGAGCAAGCGCTGCATGATCACGCAACGCCAGGTCGGGCAGCACACGCAGTCGTTCAAGTCGGCGCTGCGGGCGGCCCTCCGGGAGGACCCGGACATCATCCTGGTGGGGGAGCTCCGCGATCTCGAGACGGTCTCGATCGCGATCGAGACGGCCGAGACGGGGCACCTGGTCTTCGGCACCTTGCACACCACGACCGCGGCCAGCACGGTCGACCGCATCATCGATCAGTTCCCGGCCGACCGGCAGGAGCAGATCCGGGTCATGCTCTCCGAGTCGCTCAAGGGCGTGATCGCGCAGACGCTCTGCAAGAAGATCGGCGGCGGCCGCGTCGCGGCGCGGGAGATCCTGCTCGCGATCCCGGCGGTCGCCAACCTGATCCGCGAGGGTAAGACGTTCCAGATCCCGTCGGTGATCCAGACGTCCCGCCGGCTCGGCATGATGACGCTCAACGACGCGCTCGTGGAGTACGTCGACGCGAAGCAGGTGGAGCCCAAGGAGGCCTACATCAAGGCCCAGGACAAGACGGGCATGCTCATGCTGCTCAAGAGCCATGGGCACGACGTGGGGTTCGCCGAAACGGACGAGGTGAGTCCCGGGGCAGGGAAGCCCCTCGGCGCCACGCCGCCCGCGCGGCCCACGCCCGCCGCGCCCACCAAGGGCACGCCGACCCCCGCCGCCTCCCGCGGTCCCCTCAAGCGGTAAGGAACGGCCGGTTGGATGGTGCCGAGGACAATCGCGTCGCGATTGCGCCCGGCACCGGGAACACCAACGGCGGGCGGGATGATGGTGCCCGTCGCGGCGCGCGGGACCGTGGGCACGCGGGCGTATGGGGGGCCCAACCACCCCCGACGGGGGGGGCATCGTGATGCCGCGCGTAGGGGCGGCATTCATGCCGCCCGCGATTCGCATCCCACACGGATGCCTGGCCCGGCATTCATGCCGCCCGCGACCCGCATCCCGCACGGACGCCGTGGCGCCATTCATGCCGCCCGCGATTCGCATCCCGCACGGATGCCCCGGCCCGGCATTCATGCCGCCCGCGATTCGCATCGCGCACGGATGCCCGGCCCGGCATTTCACCGGCCCGCGATTCGCATCCCACGCGGATGGCCGCCCCTGCCGGGATTCCGCGCCGACCGGCGGGGCGATCAGCGCCCGAGGGTATGCAGCGCGATGCGCCAGGTCCGCTGGGTCGAGTCGCGGGCGAGACCGTCGCGCAGGAGCGACACGGCGGTCGTGGTGTCGCCGGCGCGCAGGTCGAGCGCCGCCAGCGCGGCCCGCGCGCGGATGTGTCCGGGGTCGAGCGCAACGGCGCGGGCGAGCAGCGTGTGGGCGAGCGCAGTGTCCTGCCGGCGGAGCGCGTTCGCGCCGGCCCGGTAGAGGAGCGACGCGTGATGCGGCGCGAGTGCCACCGCGGCGGCATACTCCACGCCGGCGGCCGCCACGTGCCCGGAGTCGTCGGCCGCCTCGGCGCACATGTAATGCCCGATGAAGCTCGACGGCGAGCGATCGCGGATCGCCGTGAACGCCGCCGCCGAGTCGTGCCAGGCGCCGATCGCCGACACCGCCGTCACCGCCCCGACGAGCGCCACGCCGGTGAGCGCCACGGCAAACGTCCCGGCGAGCGTCCGGGCGAGCGTCCGGGTGGGTGCCCGGGTGGGTGCGACCGCCCGCGGAGCGGCCAGGAGCAGTGCGCGGAGCCGGGCGAGTCCCGCCGCCGGCCCGCGACGCGCGCCAACCCACCCCGTCGCGACCGCCGCCGCGCCGGGCACGCGTCGGCGCAACAGGGGCCAGATCGGCCATGCAGTCCACGCCCCCCGCGTCCCTCGTGCCGGTCGCGCCTCACGTGTCCCGGTGCACAGCGCGAACGCGGCCCCGGCGGCGGCCGCGACGGCGACGCTCGGTGAGTACAGCGTGCGGTCGGCGAGCACGACCCCGGTGCGGAAGAGGAGGTTCGAGACCGGCAGATAGGTCAGGAGCGACAGCGAGGCGATGGCGCCCCACGGGGTGGGGCGGCGCGCGTGGCGCGCGAGCGTCAGGACGGCCGCGATGACGAGCAGGGCGCCGAGCGCGACGAGCGTCGGGTCGGGATGGAGCGCGACCGCGTCGGGCGGGGAATAGTCGAGCCGCGGCGGCTGCGGAAAGGCGAGGAGCGCCACCGCCCGCGGCACGGTCGCCAGCGCCAGCAGCGTACCGCCCGCGGGACCGGCGAGGCGGAAGGCGTAGTGCGGGTCGTCACCCCCCAGCCTCCCGAGCACCAGCCAGCGGGCGATGAGCAGCGCCACCACCGCGGCGGCCGCGCCGTGGGCGAGTCGCCAGGCACGACGCCGGCGCTTGCCCTCCTCGCCCTCCTCGCCTGGCATCGGGGTGATCGCCGCCGCCCAGACGACGGCCGGCGCCACGACCCCCGTCTCCTTGCTCGCCATCGCCGCCGCCGCGAGCGCGAACGCCGTCCACCACTCCGCGCGGCCGCTGCCCGGCGCGTCGCCCGGCGCGTCGCCCGGCGCGTCGCCCGACGCGCGACCCGGCCTGCGGTCCGGCGCGTCCGTCGGCGCGGTGGCTGCGCCTCGGCTGGCGGGTCGGGTCGCCAGGAGCACCAGCATCAGCAACGCCGCCCCGCACACGAGCTCGGAGCGGCCGACGATGTTGACCACCGCTTCCGCGTGTACCGGCGTGACCGCGAACCAGACCCCCGCGGCGGCAGCCGCCAGCGGCGACCACCACCGTTGGGTGACGCGGGCGACGAGTCCCGCCACGGTCGCGTGCCAGCCGATGTTGACGGCATGGAAGAGCACCGGCGTGCCCCCGCCGGCGGCCCACTCCAGCGCAAAGGCCAGGGTCGTCAGCGGCCGATACAGGAGCTGCTTGTCGTACCAGTACGGCCGCGCCAGGACGGCGGCGAGCGCCGGCAGCCGATGCAGCAGTCGGTCGGTCGCGATGATCGGCACGTCGTCGAGCGCGAAGCCGTCGCGGAGCGCGGGCAGATAGAGCGCGATCGCGACGACGGCCGGAAGCAGCCAGACCCACGTCTCGCCCCGCTGCGTCCCGCCCCGCCCCCGGCGGGCGTCCGCGGGTGAAGAGGTCTCCATCGTCACGATAACGCATCACTCGGATGGAGGTCACCCGGGCCGGCTATATTCCATGGCTATGCAGATTCGGAACGTCGCCATCATCGCGCACGTCGATCACGGGAAGACGACGCTCGTCGACAAGATGCTGCGGCAGGCGGGAGCCTTCCGCGACAACCAGGTCGTCGAGGAGCGGGTGATGGATTCCAACCCGCTGGAGCGGGAGCGCGGGATCACGATCCTCGCCAAGAACACGTCCGTCCGCTGGCACGGCACGAAGATCAACATCGTCGACACCCCCGGCCACGCCGATTTCGGGGGCGAGGTCGAGCGGATCCTGCGGATGGTCGACGGCGTGCTGCTGGTCGTGGATGCGTTCGATGGGCCGATGCCGCAGACACGCTTCGTGCTGCGCAAGGCACTCGCCCTCGGCCGGGCGCCGATCGTCGTCGTCAACAAGATCGACCGCCCGGGTGCGGACCCCCTTCGCGTGCACGACGAGGTGCTGGACCTTCTCATCGAGCTCGAGGCCGACGAGGCGCAGCTCGACGCGCCGGTCGTCTACGCCTCGGCCCGCGATGGCGTGGCGACGATGGATCTCGATGTGCCGCCGGTCGACCTGACGCCGCTCTTCGACGCCGTCGTGCGACATGTCCCACCGCCCCCCGGGAACACGGCCGGCCCCTTTCAGATGCTCATCTCGACGATCGACCACTCCCCCTACCTCGGACGCCTCGGCATCGGACGCATCGAGCGCGGCACGGTGCACGTCGGGGACGCGGTCGCGCTCCTCCCGCTCGATCCGACCGAACCGGCCGAACGGTCGCGCGTGACCAAGCTCTACATCTTCGAGGGGCTGGAGCGGGTCGAGGTCCCGTCGGCCCCGGCGGGCGAGATCGTGGCGCTGGCGGGGCTCGAAGGGGTCGAGATCGGGCTCACGGTGACGGATGTCGAGCACGCCGACCGGCTGGCGGGGATCGCGGTCGAGGAGCCCACGATCTCGGTCGATTTCCTCGTGAACAACTCACCGTTCGCGGGACGCGAGGGGAAGTTCGTGACGTCACGGCAGGTGCGCGAGCGCCTCTACCGGGAGCTCGAGCGCAACGTCGCGCTGCGTGTGGCCGACACCGACTCGACCGACACGTGGACCGTCTCGGGACGTGGCGAGCTTCACCTGTCGATTCTCATGGAGACGATGCGGCGCGAGGGCTACGAGTTCCAGGTCTCTCGGCCCCGCGTGATCACGAAGCATGGCCCGAACGGCGAGCGGCTCGAGCCGTACGAGGAGCTGGCGATCGACGTCCCGGAAGAGTTCCTCGGGGCGGTGATCGAGAAGCTCGGCGTGCGTCGTGCCGAGATGCTGGAGATGAAGAACCCGGGACAGGGGCTCGTGCGGCTCCTGTACCGGATCCCCGCGCGCGGCCTGTTCGGGTATCGCTCGGAGTTCCTCACGGACACCCGCGGGACCGGGATCATACACCACCGGTTCCTGGACTACGGGGCGTGGGCGGGCCCGCTGGCCGGCCGGTCGCGCGGGACGCTCGTCTCGATGGAGGGGGGCACGGTGGTCGCCTTCGCGCTCGCGAATCTGGCTGAGCGGGCGACGTTGCTGGTCGGGCCGGGGACGCCGGTGTACGAGGGCATGATCGTCGGCGAGAACTCCCGGCCTGGGGACATGGATGTCAACCCGACCAAGGAAAAGAAGCTCACCAACATGCGGACCAAGGCGAGCGACGAGAACATCCAGCTCGAGCCCCCGCGGGAGTTGACGTTGGAGGGCGCCCTTGAGTATATCGAAGACGATGAGTTGATTGAGGTCACGCCGCAGTCCATCCGCCTGCGCAAACGGTTCCTGAGCGCGAACGATCGGAAGAAACTCTCGCGAGAAGCCAAGCGGGAACGAGCCTCACTGTAAGCCGCGGCCCGCCGCCTCCTGTCCTCGCGCCCACCGCTCTCGAGCGCACCCCGTCGACCACCGCACCCACCGTCTTCCGCTCGGGCATCCAGCCCTCCGGCTGCGCCGCGGCGCGTGTCCTGCGACCACCCCCAACTCACATCTTGTGACGGAGAGCTCTGCTATGTCGGACCTGTTCGACGCGTCGCCCTTTGGCGCGCCACGGGCGGGTGTCGTGGATGGATCACACAGGGGCGAGGGGCTCACCGCGTTCCTGCACCCGTCGACGGCAGACGTCGACACACTGGACGGGGCTGCTCCGCATCCCCGCTCGGGCATCGCCTGGGGCATGGCCGACCCGATCCTGCGGAAACGCGCCCCCGACGACGAGCCGGACGAGGATGAGGATGAGGATGACGACCTCGACGAGGAGGACGACGACCTCGACGGCGACGAGCTCGACGACGATGACGACCTGGATGACGAGGATGAGGACGACGACCTCGATGAGGACGACGAGGATCTCGACGAGGACGACGACCTCGATGACGACGACCTCGACGACGATCTGGTCGACCTCGACGACGAGTACGACGACACCGACGAAGCGGACCGGCATCGGGGCGGGACCGAGTACGAGCCGGACTGACCCCCGGCGGCGCTGGTCTCCGTCGCCTGTCACCTCGACATTTTTCCCTTGCGTCGCGATGTAGCGGTGTCCATTTTCGCGACGGACGCCGTATAGCCGCGTCAGGCACGCTGGCTGCACGGATACGAGCGGACAGGTGCCGCTCCGGCCCCGAAGCGGCCTCGGCGGTCCCGCGACGGGAGGGAAGGTGATCGCATTTGGCGACCGGGTGCGCCAGGCGCGCCAGCGGATTCGCACGCCTGGCGGCGGACGGTTGACGCAGGGCGACCTGGCCCTCGCTGTGGGCGTGGAGCGCAACACGGTGAGCCGCTGGGAGAACAGCGGCGTCCGCCCCAAGGATCCGCAGGTGGTCCGCAAGCTCGCCGAGGTGCTCCAGGTGTCCATGGAGTGGCTCTTCGCCGAGTCCGAGCCCGAGCTCGGAACGCTGGACCTGGGCGTGGCGGGGCGTGGCGGCATGGGCGCCCCGTTCGCCGGCGGCGTCGGGTCCGGCTCGGGTGGCGGCGGGGCGCTCGGCGCGGGGCACTACGCGGAGCTCGGTCCCGGCGGGCCGGTGACGGGGCACGGGGCGGGGGTCGGGCTCGGTGGGGCAGTCGGGCGGGGCGGCGGGATGGCGGACCGGCGCGGGCCGTTCGTTGGCGACCGGCCGGTCCAGGTGCCCTACTCGACGACCGAGGTGCTGGCCCATCGGCTGCCGCCGCGCGCGTACGAGCGTGTGCACGACTACATCGAGCGCGTCGAGCGCGCCGGGGCGACGTCGGCGCAGGCCGAGGAGTCGGCGCGGGTGCTTCTCGATGCCGCGACCACGCGGCTCCGCGCGAGCGCGCCGCGCGAGCGGTCGATCGAGACCGTGCTGGCCGACATCGATGCCGCCTGGCGCTATCTCGCGACCGTGCTGACGGATGAGGGTCGCGACGTCTGATCCTCGTCGCGTGCGACCTGCGCCGCGCCGGCACGCCGCTGCCGCACCTGTGGGAGCACACGGTCGGGAGCGGGCATGCCCCGCTGGCGCTCCGGGCCGACTACCTGCACCAGCTGCGGCGGTGCCACGACGAGCTCGGGATGCAGCACGTCCGGTTCCACGGGTTGCTGTCCGACGATGTGGGCACCCTGGTCTGCGAGCAGGATCGGCTCCGCTACTCGTTCTTCAACGCCGACACGATCTGGGACGCGCTCCTCGCGATCGGCGTGCGCCCGTTCGTCGAGCTGAGCTTCATGCCCAGCACGCTGGCCTCGGGCGACACCACCGTGTTCCACTACCGCGGCAATGTCACCCCGCCCAGGGACTATGCGGCCTGGGGTGAGCTGATCCGCCGGCTCGCGGCGCACGCCGTCGCGCGCTACGGCCGAGATGAGGTCGGACGCTGGCTGTTCGAGGTGTGGAACGAGCCGAACCTGTCGGCCTTCTGGACCGGCACGCAGGCGGACTACTTCCACCTCTACCGGGTGACTGCGGCGGCGCTCAAGGGCGTCGACGCGTCGATCCAGGTCGGCGGGCCGGCGACCGCGAGCAACGGCTGGATCGCCGACTTCCTCGACGCGTGCCAGGCGGCGGACAGTCCGGTCGATTTCGTGAGCACGCACCACTATCCGACCGACGCCTTCGGCCGGCCGGGCGACGACACCGAGGCGCAGCTCGCCGCGAGCGCGCGCAGTGTGCTGCGGGACCGGGCCCGGGCCACGCGCGAGCTCGTGGGCCGACGCCCGCTCTACTACACCGAGTGGAGCACGTCATCGAATCCCCGCGATCCGCTGCACGATGAGCCCTACGCCGCCCCGGTGATCGTGAAGACGATGCTCGAAGCCCGCGGGCTCGTCGACGGCTACAGCTGGTGGACGTTCAGCGACATCTTCGAGGAGAACTACTTCCCGGCCGTAGCCTTCCAGGGCGGCTTCGGGCTGCTCTCGCTCGCCGGCGTGGCCAAGCCGTCCTATCGGGCCTTCGAGCTGCTCCACCATCTGGGGACGGATCTCGTCCTCGCGGTGGAGGATGTCCATCCCACGGTCGATGCCTGGGTCGTGCGGCAGCCGCGGGGGGCGGGGGTCACGGTCCTGCTCACCAATCACGCGCTGCCGCGCCATCCGATCGCGACCGAGCGCGTTCACGTGCAGTTGGCCGGCGCGGGGCGGCCACGCGACGTCCGGCTCCGCCGGATCGATGGCGACCACGCCAATGCCAGGGCGCGCTGGCTGGCGCTCGGCGCCCCGCAGTACCTGTCGCGGCACGAGGTCGAGGATCTCGACGATGTCTCGCGACTGACGCCGGCCGTGCATCCCTGGTCGTTCGAGGATGGCGTCCTCCACATCGAGCTCGACATCCCGCCGCACGCGGTCGCCGCGCTCGCCGTCGACATCGCCCCAACCGGCCGTGCGTCCGCCGACGAGGGACCGCCCGGCTCCTGCTCGTGACGCACGGGCGCCAGGAGGAGGCGCTCGACGAGCTCGAGCGGCTTGCCTTCACCTACTTCAGCAACGAGGTGGACGACCGGACGGGGCTGGTCCGCGACAACACACGTCCCGGGGTCCCGGCCAGCATCGCGGGGTCGGGGTTCGCGCTCGCGTGCTACGCGGTCGGGGCCGAGCGAGGGTATCTGCGGCGGGACGAGGCGGCGGCGCGCGTCCGCACCACGCTCGACTTCCTCTGGCGTGCGCCGCAGACCGACGGTGCCGACGCGACCGGGTGGCGCGGGCTCTACTACCATTTCCTCGCGATGGAGACCGGGCGTCGGGTCTGGACGTCCGAGCTCTCGACCGTCGACTCGGGGATCGCGCTCGCCGGCGCGCTCACGGCGGGGATGTACTTCGACCGCGACACGCCGGTCGAGCGGGACGTGCGCCGGCTGGCCGACGCTCTCTATCGCCGGGCCGACTGGCGCTGGGCGACGAACGGGGGGCGGACGCTGTCGCAGGGATGGCGTCCCGAGTCCGGCTTCCTTCGCTGCGGGTGGGAGGGCTACACGGAGGCGCTCTTCCTCTACATCCTGGGGCTCGGCTCGCCCACGCACGCGCTGGACGTCGACAGCTACGCGGCCTGGCGCGAGAGCTATCGGTGGGTGCGCGTGTACGGGTACGACTATCTCTATGCGGGTCCGCTCTTCATCCATCAGCTGAGTCACTGCTGGATCGACTTCCGTGGCATTCAGGACGCGTACATGCGCGACCGGGGGCTCGACTACTTCGAGAACAGCCGCCGTGCGACGTACGTTCATCGTGCGTACGCGCGCCGCAACCCTCGGCGGTGGCGCTGCTACGCCGCCGACTGTTGGGGAGTGACGGCGAGTGACGGGCCGGGGCCGGCGACGCGAGTCTATGCCGGCGAGCGGCGGCGGTTCTACGGGTATCATGCGCGCGGGGTGCCATTCGGGATCGACGACGGCACGCTGTCGCCGTGGGCGATGGCCGCCTCGCTGCCGTTCGCGCCCGAGATCGTGCTCCAGGGGCTGGCCGCGGTCGATGTCGCGTATCCGGCGGCGCGTCACGGCTACGGCTACTTCGGGAGCTTCAACCCGTCGTTTCCGACCGCGAGCGCATCAGGGGCGCGTCCGGCGCCGGGCGCGGCCGCCGACGGTGGCGGGTGGACGTCACCGGCGCACTACGCGATCAACCAGGGGCCGATCGTGCTCATGGTCGAGAACTACCGGTCGGGACTCGTGTGGCGCCTCATGCGCCAGTGTCCCTACGTGGTGGCCGGGCTCCGGCGGGCCGGGTTCGCGGGCGGGTGGCTGGACGCGGCCGGGTCACCCTCATCGATGCGCGAGCGGCGTCGGCCCGACCGTCGGTGATGCTCCGCATCGTCGGCGTGCCCTTGCGTGGATGGCGATCGTGCTCCAGAGGATGACCCCTGCCGTGCACCCGCGGCGTAATTGATTCGGCCCCCGGCGCCGATTACGTTATCCATCTTCGCCACCGGCAGGGCCTGTAGCTCAGGTGGTTAGAGCGCACGCCTGATAAGCGTGAGGTCGGTAGTTCAACTCTACCCAGGCCCATTTTTGGCCGCGGAGCGGCCAAAAATAAAGAGGAGCGACACGGAAAGGAGAGAGGAGGCGACGGCAGCAGCATGCTCGGACGGCCGTGGACCGCCGCCAGGCTGCGCTCCTCGGTCTCCTTTCTCCTTTCCCCTTTCCCCTTTCGGCACTGACGCTCGGCTGACGCCCATTCGACGTATCGGCGTGCCGTTCGCGTTCGACAAGCTGCTGGTCTACCAGAGGAGCGTCGCGTTTACGGTCGCTGCCTGCTGTAGACGGCGGTGAGACAATCCTCGGCGCCGTTGACACCGGTACTACGGTGTGCCCCGCAGGAGATGTTCGAGCGCACGGAGCGACCGCACGCCAATCGAGCGTGAGGTTTGTACGGACTCGAACCTCCGACCCGGGGGTTCACGGTTCGGCGCAACTCGGGGGCGGTCACGCATGCTGCGCGGTGTTCCCAAAAGGGAATAAACGGGCCTCGACGGTAGCCCTGCCACCATTTTCGCGCGGGGGGCTCCTGTGCCCGATCTTCCCACTGAGCTCAGGCTCCGTGATGGTAATCAGGCGATATTCTCGCAGATGGCGAGCCTCGTCGCCCGTCACATTGCGCGCTTGCGGGCGAATCTGGCCGCTCCAATGACGCAATCAGGACCGCCCACCCCGCGCATCGGCGCCTTCGCTCCTGAATCCTAGCTCCAGGTCCTGGATGCGGTTCGTCGAGGTGAACGGGTGCTGCTGACCTACCGCGGGAGATGTGGAGTGGGTTGGGGCCGACCGATTCCCCGCGACCACGCGCGCCGTCCGGAAGCACGCCCGAGGAGATCTCGCGGATGGTATCGGGCCTGATCGACTAGCCACTCACGTGTGTCGCACCGGCCTGCGTCCGCTTGATATTCATGCGGTCGAGGGCTGCACGCAGCCCCTTGGCGAGGGCAGCGGCATCACCGTTCCCCCAGAAGTGCAGGAAGAAGAGACGCGGTTCTTCCGTGAGCATGTGGCTATGGAGGGCAGTGATGCTGATGCCATGACTGGCGAGTGCCTCGATGACCGGATCGACCTCCGTGCCGATCAGCACGAAATCGCCCGTGGCCACCGCCTTGCCGGCCGTCGTGGGCTGGAAATTGAGCGACGTTCCGAGCCCCATCGCCGGCGGGATCGGGGTGCCTCCGTCTCGGATGTCCTCGGCGCGGGGTACGCTCACCTGATAGACCACGCCGTTCAGCTTTCCCGCCTGACCGAGCGCAACGCCGAGCGCGGTCGTGTCCAGCATCGGGCCGGCCAGCGTCCTCGACCCCGGCGGCACCGGGGCCGGCGTTGCCGTCAGCGCCACCGCCGCACGCACGACCGACGCGATCTTCATCGGATCTCCGCGCGCGTGCACGTGGAGGTAGAGCACGCGCGGGGATTCGTTGAGCAGGTGATTGTGGAGCGCCGTCGGTTCGACCCCCCCGTCGCGCAGCTTGCGGAAGACCGGCCCGACTTCGCGCTCGCTGAGCACGAGATCTCCTGTGGCGATCGCTTCGTTGGGGCCGGCCTGTTTCATTGCAACCCACCCGCCGAGGGCGAGGGCGGGCTTGACGGGCACTCCGCCAACTGTCACGTGCAGGTCACTCCGCGGAAAATTGAACCGGTGCACATCGCCTGGCTGCGCCACTCCGGGCCTGCCGGCAGCACTGTCCACGCCGCTCCAGTCGATCGGGGCCACCGACTGGGTCGATGCCTGCGGCACGGGTCGCGAGGCATCCGCCGCGGCGGTGCGGCTAGGGGCCTTCGAGCACGCGAGGAGCGCGTTGGCCGTGGCGACCATCACGAGCAGCTTACAACCGGAGCGTGAACGGCGGAGCGGAGTGTGTCTCACGAACCCTCCGAGCGATGAAAGGTCAACCAGCCGCACGGACGACCGCCCCGGCGACCTCGCCGGCCCGCGCACCTGCATGATACAATGGCTACACCGCACGTGCTGCGCACCATCGAAGAGTCGCAGCGTGTCGCACCGGACGGATACACCGGGCGGCCCACGGCGGTTCACGTTGACCCGCGGGCATGATGGGTCACCGCCGTGGGCTGCACGTGTTATCATGGAACTGACGGCCGAGCGTGGTACCTTGGCCGGACTGGTGCCCGGTCGATTGGCGCAGGGCGAGCCGCTCGCCGCCAGCCTTGCCGATCCTTCCTCCTAGCGGTTGACCATGCGACATCTCGTGACTGCGGCCATTGGTGCGAGCCTGGCTGTTCTGCACGCGTCGAGGCCCGTGCTGCGCACCGTGGCCGACGTTCCGATGCCGGGGCCAGCGGTGCGGTTCGATTATCAGAGTCTCGATACGGCCCGCAATCGCCTCTACATCGCGCACATGAACGCGGACCACTTGGTCGTCTTCGACGTCGCGAATCGGAAGGTGCTCGCCAATCTCGGTGGGTTCGCCCGCGTGCATGGCGTGCTGGCCGTGCCGCAGCTCGGTCGGGTGTACGCGTCCGCGACCGGACACCACGAGGTCGCGGTGGTCGATGCGTCCACGCTGACCGTACTCGCCCGCGTCGCGGGGGTCGACTACCCCGATGGCATCGCCTACGCCCCCGACGTCCGGCGCGTGTTCGTCTCCGACGAGCACGGCAAAGGGGACGGCGTCATCGATGCCACACACGACACCTTCATCAGAGAAGTGGCGCTCGGAGGTGAGGCAGGCAACACCGTGTACGATCCGACCGCCCGCCGAATCCTGGTCGCGGTTCACGAGTCCAACGAGCTCGTCGCCCTCGATCCCTCGCGGGCCACGATCACGGCCCGGTACCGGCTCCCGGGTATCGAGGAGCCGCACGGGGTGTACATCGATCCCGCCCACCACGTTGCCTTCGTGTCCGGGGAGGGCAACGCGACGCTCGCCCTCGTCGATCTGACGCGGATGCGAGTGCTCGCGACGTACCCGGTCGGACGGGACCCCGATGTGCTGGCCTTCGATCCGGGTTGGGGTCGCCTGTATGTGTCCGCCGAATCCGGAACGGTATCCGTGTTCACGGAGCAGCTGGCCGCCGGCGCTGTGACGTTGCACCACGACGGCGACCTCTACATGCCACACGCGCACACCGTCGCCGTCGACCCACGTACGCACCTCGTCTACTTCCCACTCGAGAACGTTGACGGCAAGCCGATCCTCAGGATCATGGAGACCGACCCGCCGCCGGGCGCTGCGCGGTAGACGCATGCGTCGCGGTCGAACCTGCCGAGCGCCAGACGCCCCGGGATTGGCGGGGCTGCACGACGTGAGGGGTCGGCCGGTGCGACGGATCGTGGCGGGCGAGCCGCCCGCATGAGACGCGAGCGGTCGTGCAGGGCGGTCATGCGAAGCGCGTGGCTCGGTGCACTGCTGGCTGGCGCGGCGGCTGGGGTTGCCGGCGCTCAGGTCACCCCGGCGGGGGACGGAGCGGCGGTCGATTCAGGACGTCTCGTCGCACTCGAGCCCATGCTGACAGTGCGCCCCGGGGCGCCGAAGACTTTTGACGGTCGGATGGATGACGCGATCTGGGCGATCGCGGATTCCATCACCGACTTCCGCCAGCGTGATCCGGTCGAAGGTGCGCCCGCGACCGAGCGGACGGTCGTCAAGGTCCTGTACGATCGGGATGCGCTGATCGTCGGGGTGCGCGCGTACGATCGTGATCCCGCGCGGATCAGCGCCGCGCAGCTGCGCCGTGACGCGGACCTATCGTCCGACGACAACGTCACGATCCTGATCGACAGCTTCCACGATCATCGCAACGCGTTCCTTTTCCGGACGAATCCGAATGGGGCGATGTGGGACGCGCAGAAGGTGGGTTGGCAGGATGTGAGTCCGGATTGGAACGGCATCTGGGACGTTCGGGCGGCACGGGACCAGCACGGCTGGACCGCCGTATTTCGCATCCCGTTCCAGACCTTGCGGTTCAGGTCTGGAAAGCTGGCCGTGTTCGGCTTTAACGTGCGCCGCTTCATCCGCCGTCGGAATGAGGAGGACCTGTGGCGCGCTTGGCGGCGGACGCAGGGGTTCGACCAGCTCCTGCCTGAAGGGCACCTCGTCGGCCTCGAAGGGGTGAGTCGGGGGCGTGATCTCGAGTTCTTCCCGTACGTCCGTGCCGATGCGCGGCAGGGGATCAGCGATTCGCTCGGGACCCGGTCCGTCGGTCCAGGGATGGACGGCAAAGTGGGGATCGATGGTAAGCTCGCGGTCACCCCGACCCTGACCGCCGATCTCTCGCTCAACACCGACTTCGCCCAGGCGGAGATCGATAGCCAGGTCATCAACCTGACCCGTCTCCCCACGTTCTTTCCGGAGAAGCGGGAGTTCTTCCTCGAGTCCAGCGGTATCTTCGCCTTTGGGGCGGACCAGCAGGCCCAGCTCTTCTACTCGCGCGCCATCGGCCTCACGGATAGCGGCGTCGTCGTGCCGATGTACGGCGGCGCGCGATTGCACGGACGCGCCGGGCCGTGGACGATCGGATTACTCGATACCCGCACTGGCGGGGCCGCGGAGGCGAACGAGGCGGTGGCGCGCGTCAAGCACGATGTGTGGGACCGGTCGTATGTGGGGGCGATGATGACCAGCGTGACCGGACCTTCTCTCCACGGCGCGGAGCTGGCCGGGGGCGTGGACGGTGAGTTTCCCCTCCTGATCGGGAGTCAGAACATCGTGCCGTCCTTTTGGGCTGCCGGCACGCGCGTGCCGCAGACGGTCGGAACACGAGCCGCCTGGCGTGCAGCGGTCGACTTCCCGAATGACCTCTTCGACAGTTTCATCAGCATCGAGCGGGTCGATTCCGGGTTCACGCCCGCCCTGGGGTTCGTCGACCGCACCGGGATGTGGTACGCTCGCGGCCACATCGATTTCATGCCGCGGACCACGCTTCTGGGGCTGCGTCAGCTCGACCTTCAGCTCCCCGCGTGGAGGGTGTACGCCAACGAGAACGCGTTCGTTACCAATGGTAACGCGTGGCAGACTGCGTGGATCGAGTGGCGCCCATTGGGCGGCACGTTCGAGAACGGCGACCGCTTCGAGATCAATATCCAACGCCGGATGGATGCGCCGACCGACACGTTCACGATCGTTCGCGGCGTCAACATCGCGCCCGGACGCTACTGGTGGTCTCGGACGGAGCTCCAGTACACCACCTCGTTCGAGCGGCCGATCAGCTTCTTTGGTTTGGTGAGTTTCGGTCACTTCTACGATGGGAAGAGCACGGAGACCGATGTCGACGTCGCCTGGCGCAGTGGCGGGCACGTCATCGTCGGAGCCGGCGGCTCGCGGACCGAAGCCTGGATCTCGGCCGGACACTTCGTGGCGCTCCAGGCGACGACGCGGTTGCAGTTCGCGATCACGACCCGCGCTGACCTGCTCGGATTTGTGCAGGCCGATAACGTCCTGCATCGCCTGGACACGAATCTCCGGTTCCACTGGATCCCGGTCATCGGAGACGATGTCTACCTGGTCTGGAACTCGGGCTACAGTATTGATCCGCTGGCTCGCTACGAGTTCCCCTCAGCGCGAGCGATCAACCGGCCGCTCACGGGCACCGTGACCGTCAAGTTTGTTCATCGCGTGGCGCCGTGATGGCGATCGGTCGCGTCGCGCGACCGGGGCGCCAACCGTCCCCGGCCGTATGGCGGCCGGGCTTTCCTGTCTTACGTTTCCCGCGGGTCATGGAGTAGACTCGGGGGCGTGGCGCGCCACACCGACGGCGGGAGCAGGCGCCGATCACCCGGAGGGGAGGGCTGTGCGATGACCGGACGACGGAGCACGGATCAGCACTGGCTGGGGGCGACCGCTGCACTCATGGCCGCCTGCACACTTCTGGCCTGCGGCTCGAATCGACCACCCGCCCAGAGCGCGAGCACGGGAGGCGGCGCCACCGACACCAGCGCGGGCACCACGGCCCAGACATCGCACGACTCGGCCACGGCCGCGGCCACGGGCGCGGCGCCGGCGCCGCCGACGACCGCCGACGCCGGCGTGGTGACGGCGGCCACACTCACCGTCGCGGACCTCGACACGTACCAGCGCGGCCGGCAGCGGGAGATCGCCGTCTACAAGGAGGCGCGTGCCCGGTTGCCGCAGGCGCGCTCGCGAATGGACACGGTGTCGGCGATCGCCGCGCTCATGCCCGACAGCGTGCAGGGCGTCGCGGCGCACGACATCGGCGTGCCGAAGCAGCACTACACCGGAGTCACGGCTCTGGTGGACGAGCTGCTCTCGAAGCGGAGTGACACCAGTCTCGCGGGGCGGGCCGCCGCCACGATCGACACCACCGGCCTCCCGCCGGCGGTTCGCGCTCAGGTCCGTGCGGGGCTCGCCCAGACCCAACAGGAGACGAAGGCCGCGGATTCGGCGGCCCGTGCCGGCCTGTCGCCGGCCGTCGCCGCGGCGTTCGACCAGCGGCGTCCGGCACTCGACTCGCTGCGCCGAGCCTTTGCCGCGACACTCATGCAATCGCCCACGCAGACACGTTGAGCCCGCGCTCAACGCGTCCGACGCACATCGTCCGGCTCCGGGTAGCGAAACGGTGCCGAGCCCCACGCGCGACACATCCTGCCTCGAGCGCGGACGGATCGGGCCGGCGATGAATGCGTCCGTTCTCCGTGCGGGCGCGACGCCTCTCGCAGCTACGGGATCATGAAGGGCACGAGCGCGGCCTGCACCTCCTTCATCGTCATCGGCTCGTCGAACGCCTCGCTCGCATCGGTCGCGCTGAAGCCCAGCGTCGTGATGTCGGTGCCGTTCTGGACGGTGTTGTCCTCCCCCACATAGAACGCGCTCGTGAGGGAGACGTCCGTCTGGGCACCCGTGATCCACCCGCGATTGGGAACGGTGTCCTGGAAGTTGCCACGGAGCCGCCGCACCTCGCACGCGTGCCGGGCCTCGACCGAATGGATCTGGAGCGCCGCGAGCAGCAGGGACTTCGTGCCCGCGAGGCCCGGCAGCTGACCCTTGTAGAGGCGGACACCGAGGTCCTCGAAGGACTGCGACAGCGCCTTCCACTCGTCGTACACGTAGAACGCCGCGTGGTACGGACCGTTGTACGTGCCGCCTCCGCCGGAAAAGTCGAAGAACGGCTCCCGAACCGCCTGCGAGCCCAGCGTGGCGAGGAGATACTGCTGGTGCAGGTTCTCGTGCGCCTGAATCGTCTGGAAAATCGGGAGGTCCTGGGCCGGCACGACGGCGAAGTGGGCGGAGAGGCCGTAATTGTACAGCGTCGTCTCCATGTACTCGTGCATCAGCGCAAAGTTGAGAATGCTCACGACGTTGGCGGGCAGGCCCCCCTGCGCGAAGACGTCGCGCGCCAATGCCGCCAGCGCCACGGGCACGGATGCCATGGCCAGACCGGCCGCCGTCACGCGCGCGATGCTCGCGCCCTGCGCGATCTCCGCCTCCCGCTTCGCGAGGCGGGCGCCAATCTCCGGGTCGAGCGTCTCCAGGACAGGCTTGGAGATGGTGTACTCGTCCATCGATCGCTCCTTCATGCCGTGGTCGAGGGGACGTGTGTGAGGGAGATCTTGTTCTGCACGAAGGGCGCGACCGCCGTCAGCACGTCGGACGGGAGCAAGGCCCGGTCGAAGCCGGCGGCGTTGATGACGTCGCTCCCCGCGAATGCGCTCGTCGCGGGCGCCAGGAGGTCCCGCACGGCGGCAGCGTGCCGCCCTTCGACCGAGACGATCTTCCCTGCAAGGGTGAGGTTGGTCGCGCTCTGTAGAAACTGCGCAGCCCCGTTGTACGCTCCGACCCCCAGGTCCTCGAGTGTCTTCGCGGTCGTGAGCACACTGCTCCGATCCTTGAAGTTCACGCTCGCAAAGGTCAGCGTGGCCTGGCCGATGCCGTGGCTGCCGAGCGCGGTCTTGAGGACGGTCGCGTGAATACCCTCGTGCACCCCGATCTGCCCCAGGAGATCCTGCTCGTGGGTCGTCATGGTCGGCGGCGGCGTCGCCTTGACCTGCGTGTAGAACGCGGCCGCGATCTGCTCGAGCAGATAGGCGAAGTTGAGGACGCCGTAGTCGCTGCTGAAGTCGAGCGTGATCGTCGGCGGCGATGACTGATGCGGTGGCGGGGGATTCGAATCCGGCGGTGGCTTGGGGCTGACCGGCGCCGCGGTCGAGCTCGTCGTGCAGGCAGCGAGCAGCCCCGGTATGCACGCAGCCGCCGCACCGAGCCCGACCGTGCGAAGAAACTCCCGCCGGTCCCGCGGGACCGGCGTGCGCGGACCGGGGCCGGCCGGCTGAGCCGAGTCACGTGATGCGTCGGACGACATGTGCGTAACTCCCCTCCCTTGACGGTGCCGGTGCGTGGTCCCTGCCGCGCCACGTGATCCCACCGCACCGGGTCTGAATGGAACGCGGACGGCCGCGGCAGTGGCGCGCGCGTGTGGGTGACCGTGCGCGACCGTGCACCGCGGCGGACTCGTCTGGGGCAGGATGCGCGCCACTGCCGACGCTTCGTGCCGCGCTCCGGCGGGGTCCTCGAGCGCGCCCGCATGTCACCCCGTCACCTCTGGCAGGAGCCGGGGCGCGCCGGTCGCGACGCCGGACTATACGAAACGACAGGCGCCCGGACGGGGCGCCTGTCGTTGTCGCGCGGGGTGCCCCCCGCGGGTTCCCCCGCGGGGTAAACCGGCGGTTACTTCGACGCCGACGCCAGCTGCCGGATGGCGCCCGACATCATGCGCACGCGGGCCGTGTCCTTTGCCCCGCGCTGGTAGCCGTCCACCTGCCTGGCGAGCGCCGTCAGCGCCGCGGCACGCGCCGCACCGCTCTTCTTCTCCGCCGCGTCGAGCGCGGCCGCGACGGCGCTCGTGCGATCGGCGGCCAGACCCTCGTTCCGGACGAGCTGGTCGAGGTACGCGCGCACCACGACGAACGCCGGTGGCCAGACGAGCTTCGGCTGGCTCTGCGGATTGTACTCCTTGAGCGTCACCAGCTTGGCGGCGGCGATCTCGTTCGCCGAGAGCTGCGGGCCCGGCGTCAGCTCCAGGACGTCGAACCCGCGGTCGAGCTCCGACGAGTAGATCATGCCGTTCCAGTAGTAGGCGCCCCATGACCCGCCGATCGTGTACCGTGAGCGCCCGCTCGCGTTCGAGGTATCGCCTGGCGCGTCGATCGGGCCACGATCGAAGTACGCGATCTCGACGGGATGGTCCGCGTCCGTGAAGTCCATGACGTCGACGCCACCCTGGTACCAGCCCTGCACGTAGAGATCGCGCCCCGGGACGGGGATGAGCCCGCCGTTGTGCGAGACGCAGTTCTCCTGCGCGGTCTGCGCCGACGGCAGCTTGAAGTAGGCGTGCTGGGTCATCTTCCGGTGGTCCGGGCTCAACGTGATGATCGTGTTGCCGCCCAGCTCCATGATGCTGCCGGCCTGGCACATCGGACCCGTGCCACCGCCCCACTCGTCGGTCCAGAGGGTCTTCGTGCCATCGTTGCTGAACCCGGCCGTGTGCCGGCTCTGGAAGTTGTTGGTGTCGGTGATCGCAGCCAGCCGCACCGGCTTCTCGGGGTTCGAGATGTCGACCAGGATGGCATGGCTCGAGCACGCGGCGGCGAGCAGGTGGAGCGCCGGATACGCGGTCACGTCGTGACAGTTGTGCGGGCCCGTGTGCAACAGGGCCTCGGCGACGGTCGAGTCACCCGGGTTGCCACCACCCGGGCGGCGTGGTGGCCGGCGGGTTTCGGCTGGAGCGCAGAAGGTCGCGCAATCCGGGGTCACTTCGAGGCCGGTGAAGATGCGCGCGCCCGGGATGACGGCGGCCTGCTCGGGGTGGTCGAGCGGTACCTTGATGATGTCGAGCTGATAGAGCGAGTTCGTCGGGTCCGCCGGGTCCGTCCCGTTCTTGCACCCGGCCAGCTCCGTGGCCGGCCGCGCGGTCTGCTGCCCCGACACGTAGATGTAGACGATGTTGGGGTCCGTCGGGCTCGGGATCACGGTATGCGTGTGTGAGCCCTTGCACGTCTGCACGTTCTTGATCAGCTTCGGCGCCCGCGGGTCGGAGACGTCGAAGATGCGCACGCCCGTCATGTGGTCCTTCGGGTCCTGCACGCCGCCCTTCGCGCAGTCGTTGCGGTTACCCGCGCCCTCAGCGGAGATGAACAGCAGGTTGCCGACGATCGATGGGTCGCCCTGCGACGTGATACACTCCATGACGGACGCGATGACCGGCTGTGCCGGGTTGCTCACGTCCCACACCGTGAAGCCCGCGAAGTTGCCCTGGTACACGTAGTGGGTGCCGAAGGCCAGGTCGGAGTTGATGAACGTCAGGCCGCGCGCCGTGTCGAACTGCGGGGGTTTGTGCGAGAACGAGACGAGGCGCATGTTGCTCGTCGCGATGCCGGCGTCGAACCGGCCGGGTTTGAGGTTGCTCCGCGGATCGGTGGCGCTCGGATAGGTCTGCGCCGACACGGGCGGCACGAGCGCCGGCGCGAGCGCTGGGGCGACGACGGTCACGATGAGGCCGAGCACCCTGCACGGACTACGCATGAACGGACTCCGGTAACGGATGGTGGTGCGGGCGACTGCCGCGTTTCACTGCGCCGGCAGCTCTTTGTACAACCGCTGCATGATGCCGATCTCGGCGGTCTGCGCCGTGACGACATCGTTCGCGAACACGTTGACGTCGACTTCCTGGCCGGCGAGCGGGGTATTGAAGAGGTCATCCACCATCTTCAGCGCGCCGGCGTGATGTTGGATCATGAGGCGGAGGTACGCACGGTCGAAGTCGACCCCCCTGGCGGCGTCGAGCTCGCTGAGCTGTGCGGCCGTCAGCATGCCCGACATCGTCACGTGGTGCCAGGACGACGTGTCCGGCGCGAACTGGTTGTTGCGCTGGAGCCAGGCCTGCATGATCCGAATCTCCGGCACCTGCGACTGATCGATCTTGTTCGACAGTTTCAGCACCTGCGGATTGGCGCCGTGCGATGCCGCCATCCGGGACATGACGATCGCCTGCGCGTGGTGCGCGATCATTCCCTGCATGAACTCGACGTCGGCCTTGGTGTACGGCGCGCCGGGCGGGATCACGATCTCACGACCCATGTCCATCCCGCTCATGCCCGTCATGCCGCCACCCTGGCCGCGGGCGCGCGATGGGCCGCCGAGCAACAGGGCAAAGAGGACGAGCGCGCCGGCAACGCGTGTGGTCGTCACGATGAGCTCATTCGGTCGGTGGGCTCGACTTCGAAGATGGAGCGGCTCCGGGCAACGAGCCGTCGACTAGTGATCGTGCGGAGTGCCCTGGACCATATCGTTGAGCCCGACCCATCGCAAGAACCGACGGCGCGATGCGGCGACCGCCGATCGCGCCGAGCTCCGTCCCGGGTCCAGGGTCGTCGCCGACTGGTAGCCCCTCAGGATCGCGGCCGCGCGCTGGCAGGGCCGAGCGTACGACTCAGCGGCAAGCGCCGGATCCGCCGTCCCGTGGCGGCGAACACGGCGTTCACGATCGCCGGGGCCGTGGGAGGCACGGCCGGCTCGCCGACGCCGCTCGGCGACTCGGTGCTGGGCATGATGTGAACGTCGACGGCGGGCATCTCGCTCATCCGGAGCACCCGATACCGATCGAAGTTGCCCTCGACCGCACGACCGCCGGTGACGGTGAGATCGCCGAACAGCGTCGCTCCGACCGCCCAGGCCACCGACCCCTCGACCTGCGCCCGGACGGTGTCAGGGCTCACGGGAAGCCCGCAGTCGATCACGCACACGATCCGCTCTACCCGCACGTTCGCGTCGTCCGCGGTCACTTCGGCGACCATCGCCACCTGTGTGCCACCCTGCTCACCGCCGTAGTCGTAGTAGGCGACTCCGAGCCCGACCCCGCGACCCCGCCCGGCGGCCGAGCGGCTCCACCCCGAGACGTCCCGCACTTGCTCGAGCACACGCCGCGCGCGTGGGCGATCGCCGAGCAGCGCGAGGCGATACGCGATCGGATCGATCCGCGCACGATGGGCCAGCTCGTCCACGAAGACTTCCATGAAGAAGCCGTTCTCGCCGTTGTTCACCGCGCGCCAGGCGCCGATCGGTACCGGGGAGGGGAGCGCCACGAAGTCGATCAGCACGTTCCGCACGGCATACGGCGGTTGGGCACCCTCCCAGTCGTGCTGCCAGGGCCGCGTGGTGTCGGGGTCCCAGTACTCGGCCCAGGAGGCCCCGATGAGCCGGGTGTGCCACGATGTCGGCAGACCACGGTCGTCGAGCACGGCGCGCAGACGTGCCACCCGGTGGGGACGGTAGAGGTCGTGCTGGATGTCGTCCTCGCGCGTCCACGTCACCTTGACCGGCGCCCCGGCCGCCGCCGACAGCTCGGCGGCCTCGACGCCAAAGTCCGCGTAGAACCGTCGGCCAAAGCCGCCGCCGGCGAATGTGACATGGACGTCGACCGCATCGGTCGGTATGCCCAACCGCGCCGCCACCGCGTCGATGATGCCGTCCGGCGCCTGCGTCGGCGCCCAGATGGTCGCGCGCCCGTCCCGGACGTCGGCCGTGGCATTCATCGGCTCCATCGTCGCGTGCGCGAGAAACGGCACCTCGTACACCGCCTCCACCGTGCGCGCACCGGGCTCGATGACCAACGGGGGGTGCCCAGCTCGAAACGCGACCTGCGCCTCGGCGTCGACCGACGCCCGGCACGCGGCACTCAGGGCGTCGGTCGAAAAGCCGCGAGCCGCTCCCGGATCCCAGGCGATCGTCAGCGCCCGGCGTCCCTGGAGCGCCGCCCAGGTGGAATTCGCGAACACCGCAACGCGGGCCGGCAACCGGGTCAGCGGAGCCGTAACGGCGCCGAGCTGCACGGTGCCTCGCACGCCCTGCAGCCGGCGAGCGGCGGCGTCATCGACGGATCGCAGTGAGCCGCCAAAGTAGGGGCATCGCTCCACACAGGCGAACAGCACCCCGGGCGGGCGCACATCGATGCCGAACGTCGCGGCGCCATGCACCTTGACCTCGAGGTCGCGACGCGGAATCGCGGTACCCAGGAGGTGGTACTCGGTCGCCGGCTTGAGCGGCACCGTCCGGCCGTCGGGAACGGCGAGCCGGGATGCGTCGCCCACCAGCTCACCGTACGTCGCCCGGCGTCCGGACGGAGTGTGAATCACGGCCCCGCGTCGGGTGGCGCACGATGTCGGGTCCACTCCCCACCGCCGCGCGGCAGCCGTCAGCAGCATCACCCTGGCCGTGGCGCCGGCGCGGCGAAGCGGTAGCCAGCTCGAATCCACCGAGTCGCTGCCACCCGTCGCGGCTTTGCCATACCGGGGTCCCGACGGCGCACGGGCGATGGTCACCAGCGCCCAGTCCGCGTCGAGCTCTTCAGCCAGGATCAGGGGTAGCGACGTCCACACGCCCTGCCCCATCTCCGTCTTGTTGACGAGAATCGTCGTCGCGCCGCTCGCGTCGATGCGCAGGAGAGGATGGGACTCGAACGCGGACTCGTGGGAGGCAGCGGACGCACGTCGAGCGGCTCCGCTCGGCCGCGGCAGCCAGCGGACACCCAGCACCAGGGCGGCGCCGGCACCGAGGGTGGCGATCATAAAGTCGCGCCGCGTGGTCGGCGACCGCGCAGCACCCCGTGGCGGATCGGCCGCGCGTCCTCCGGGTTCTGCGGGCACATGAGGCATCGGCCGTCGGGGATTCACGTGCGACGGAGCAGGGTGGACTCGATCGGCAGCCGCCGGACCCGTACGCCAGTGGCCGCAAACACGGCGTTGGCGACCGCGGGGCCCGCGAGCATCGCACCCAGCTCTCCGACCCCACTCGGAGGCGCAGTGCTGGACACGATCTGGACGTCGATATCAGGCGCCTGACTCAGGCGGAGCACCCGATAATCGTGAAAGTTGCTCTGCTCGACCGCGCCGTCCTTGACCGTGATTGCTCCCGTGAGGACAGCCGTGAGGGCGAAATTGATGGCCCCTTCGGTCATCGCGCGCACGCCGTCGGGACTGATGACGAGGCCACAGTCGACGGCGCTGACCACGCGCAGCACACGGACGCTGCCGTCGGGATCGACCGCGACGTGCGCGACCTGCGCGGAGCAGGTGCCATTCACCCGGCAGGCGAGGCCGCGCCCCTGAAAGGCCGGGAGGGGCGTACCCCAACCCGCCTGCTCCGCCGCCAGCCGCAGCACGCGACGGAGGCGGTCGGCGTCGGGCTCCCCGGGAGTGAGCAGATCGAGTCGGAACCGGAGCGGGTCGCGCCCCAGGGCGTGGGCGAGCTCGTCCATGAACGACTCTTCGGCGAACGGCGTGTACGAGGACGCGACCGAACGCCACCATGAGCGTGGCACGACCGAGTCGGCCGGGGCGTAGTCGAGCCGGAAGTTCGGGATCGCGTACGGCGCGATGTCGCCGCCGTACCATTCGAGCGCCGCGATCGTGGCGGGGTCGCGCAGCGTCTCAGGTGACTCCGTGTATCCCGTATAGAGGTTCGTCGCCGCGATCGGCGTCGTGACGATGCGGGTGGACCAGGCGACGAGACGACCCCGAGTGTCGAGTCCCGCGCGCAGCCGCTGCCTGTTGTGCGGGCGGTAGAAGTCGTGCTGGAAGTCATCTTCTCGCGTCCACATGACCTGCACCGGCCGGCGCATCACGTTCGCGACCTGCCACGCCTCGGCCGGCACGTCCCACTGGTAGCGCCGGCCAAAGGAGCCGCCGGACAGCGTCATGTGCACGATGACCCGGTCGAGCGCCACGCCGGCCAGCTCGGCGATCTCGCGCTGCACCTCGTCGGCGAACTGCGTGGGGGACCAGACTTCGATCTCGCGCTCGCGCACGTCGACGGTCGTGTTCATTGGCTCCATCGTGGCATGCGCCTGAAACGGCGATTCGTAGTCGGCCTCGAGGACTCGCGAGGCGCCGCGAAGCGCGTCCACCACGTCGCCGCGGTCGACAGCCACGAACGTGGCGGGTCCGAGCACCGCGCGCTCCATTACCCGTCGCAGCCCGGCTGTGCTCTCCGGCTCACCCGCGGGACGGTCCCACGCGAGCACCAATTCCCGGCGTCCCTCCACGGCGGACCAGGACGAGTCGGCGACGACCGCCACACCACCCGCGGTGTTGAATCGGCGCGGCAAGGGCGCTACCGGAAACACGGCATGCACGCCAGGCACGCGGCGGGCGCGGGTCGCGTCGACGTGCCGGAGGCGACCACCGAAATAGGGGCAGCGCGCGATGACGGCGAACAGCAGTCCCGGCACGCGGACGTCGATGCCAAAGGTGGCCGAGCCGTCCACCTTGGCGGGAAGATCCAGTCGGGGGACCGCCCTCCCGATCAGCCGAAACTGTTCGGGGGCTTTGAGTGGGATCTCGGTCGGCGCGAGCGCGGGAAGCGCGGCAGCCGCGCTCGCGAGCGCCCCGAACGAGAGCCGGCGGCCGGTCCCCGCGAGCACGATCGCGCCATTCACGGCCCGACAATCCTGTCGCGGGACCCCCCAGTGCCGAGCGGCCGCGGTCCGCAGTAGCTCTCGTGCTTGAGCACCAGCCTGTCGCATCGCCAGATAGGTGCTCTCGACACCGCCGCTGCCAGCGGTCCGCAGCTCCTTGTAGATCGCGGGCACGGTGGGCGCCTGCACGACGCGGATCGTCGACCAATCGGCCTCGAGCTCCTCCGCGACCATCATGGCTGTGTACGTGCGCGAGCCCTGTCCGAGCTCCGGTTTCTCGACCAGGATCGTGATGCGGTCGTCGGCGGTGATACGGATCCATGCATTCGGGGTAAACGCCTGCCCCGCACGACCGGGCGTGGTCTCCCGTGTCCCGCCACAAGCCGGCAGGTAGAAGCCCACGACCAGCGCGGCCGCGCCCTGCGCTCCCACGCCGAGAAACGCGCGGCGCGTCAGCGTATCGTCGGGCATCATGCCGTCTCGGCCGCCGCGCGTGCGATCGCCCGTCGGATGCGCTGATACGTGCCGCAGCGACAGATGTTGCCATTCATCGCCTCATCGATCTGTTGCCGAGTCGGATGCGGAGTGCCCGCGAGCAGCGCAGCCGCCTGCATGATCTGTCCTGGCTGGCAGTACCCGCACTGTGGCACTTGCTCGGCGAGCCAGGCGCGGATCACGGGGTGCTTGCGGTCGGCGGCGAGGCCTTCGATCGTCGTGATCCGGGCAGACCCGATGCTGCTCACCAGTATCTGACATGCGCGCCGCGCCTCACCGTCGAGATGGACCGTGCAGGCCCCGCAGAGGCCCATGCCGCACCCGTACTTGGTGCCCGTGAGGCCCACAGTGTCGCGCAACACCCAGAGCAACGGCGTGTCGGGCGCGACGTCGACGGCGTGCGGGTGGTCGTTGATGTGAAGCGTGATCGAGGGCATGGAGTCGCGGGATTGGTGTCGTCGGTCGGAGTCGCGGGTGGTGGGGACGGCGCGCGGGTTGTCGGTCGGCGATGCGCAGGCACCGACGAATCTCTAGCGCCCGGCCCGCCGCGATGCCGCGCGGCGATGACGAATGGTCCCGAGCGCGGGACGAATCGTAGCGGTGGGGCCGAGGGCGGATGGACGCGGCGGGCACGCCCCACTCTTACCGCATCGCGCAGTATCTTGCGGGCATCCGGAGGGCGAATGGAGCATCGTGCGGGGCGATCCACACCGTCGGGCGCGGTCCGGACGAGAGGGGCCCTCGGGCTCGGATGGGGCCTCGGGATCGCGCTCCTGGCGACGCAGTGGTATGCGTACGATGCGAGCCGGCGTGGGGCGGAACCGTTCCTCTACTACGTGTGGTGGTCGGGATATATCTGGGCCCTGCTGACGCCGGCCGCCCTGTGGCTCGCGTGGCGCTATCCGCTCTCCGGCGCGCGGTGGCGGCGCAGCCTCCCCGTACACATGGCGGCGAGCGCCGCGCTGACGATTGCGCAGCTGTCCCTCGAGGCTTACCTGGGCTGGCTTCATCACGGAGAGAAGCTCACCGCGGTCGCGGCGTTCACGCACTATTTCAGCCAACACACGCAGATCAGCCTCGTCTCGTACTGGATCCTGGTCGGTGCGGCCATGGCCTATCGCACCCGCCAGGAGACGGTCACCACGCGCCTGCGATCGGCACAGCTCGAGTCGCAGCTCACGGCATCGCGCCTCGAGGTGCTGCGCAACCAGCTCAACCCCCATTTCCTGTTCAACACGTTGCAAGCGGCGACGACGCTCGTGCGAGAGGATCCGGATCGGGCAGAGGACATGTTGACCCGCCTGGGAGATCTCCTGCGCGCGACGCTCCGGCGGTCGCAGGTCCAGGAGATCCCGCTCACCGAGGAGCTCGGCATGCTCGAGCACTATATGGCGATCCAGACATGCCGGTTCGAGGATCGTCTCCGGTTCCATGTCGACGTCGCGCCGGACGTGCGATCCTGCCTCGTGCCGCCGTTGCTGCTACAGCCGCTCGTCGAGAACGCGGTACGGTATGGTGTGGGGGTGCATCGGGCGCGCGATACGGTCACGATCGGGGCGGCGCGGCACGCCGGCGCGCTCCGCATCGAGGTTGCCAACGGGGTTGGCTCGCTGGACCCGAAGGAGGGCGAGGGCGGGACGGGATTTGGGCTGCCGGCGACGCGCGAGCGCCTCGTCCAACTCTATGGTGCGACCGCCGCCACCCTCGAGCTGATCCCGCTCGCCCCGACCGGGGTCAAGGTCGTGATCGAGATTCCGGTTCGGCGGGCTACGACCGCCGTCACAATGGGGAGGACGGCGTGGCGATCCGCGTCCTGATCGTCGACGACGAGCCCCTGACTCGACGAAGCGTGCGCCGTTTGCTGAGCGGGCACGCGGATCTCGAGATCATCGGGGAGTGCGGCGATGGCGGGAGCGCCGTGACCGCCATCCGGAGCGAGCGGCCAGATCTCGTCTTTCTCGATGTGGAGATGCCCGAAATGTCCGGGCTCGACGTGGTCCGCCGGATCGGTCCGGCGAAGATGCCGGTCACTGTTTTCGTGACTGCCTACGACCGGTACGCCGTGCAGGCGTTCGACGCCGACGCCATCGACTACGTGCTCAAGCCGTTCGGGAAGGAGCGGTTGGCGCGCGCACTCGCGCGCGCGCGGGACCGCATCGCCGGGAAGCTGAACGCGAGTGACATGCGCCGCGCCCTGGCGGCACTCGGCCACCCGGAGCGTGCAGAGCCGCTGGAGCGGTTGACGCTCGAGCGCGATGGGCGCATGCGTCTCATCAGCATCGACGACATTGTGTGGATCCGCGCCGACGGCAACTACGTCCAGGTGCGGGCCGAGGATCGCACGTATATCCTCCGAGAGACGCTGAGCAGCCTCGAGGCCAAGCTCGACGCGCGCCGGTTTGCGCGCATCCACCGGTCGACCCTGGTGAATGTCCGACGCATTCGCGAGATCCAACCCTGGTTTCGGGGCCACCACGTCGTGATTCTCGACACCGGGGAGCAGCTCCGCATGAGCCGCTATCAGCGAGCGGCGGCGAAGCAGTTGGGCCTTTGAGGGGCACGACGGACGGCGGTCGAGGCGGTCAGGCTCTCCTCGGCGGCCGACGATGATGGACCGGCTCGGTCGCCGCCGCGCTCGCGGCGGCGCGGTGCGACACCTGACGGAGGGCTCGGCCATGGCGAAGCGGAAGGCGGCAACGACCGGCGCACGGCAGGCCACGCGCGGCGACCGCGCGAGCGGCGCCACGGGCAAGGCATTCACGGACGAGGAACGGGCCGCGATGCGGGATCGCGTCGACGAGCAGAAGGGCCGCCCGTCCGGGAGCGCTGATGATGAGGCCGCCGTGCTCGACAGGATCGCCGCGATGCCGGCGGCGGATCGTGCCATGGCCGAGCGGCTGCACGCGATCATCAAGGCCAGCGCGCCGGCCCTCGCTCCCAGGACCTGGTACGGGATGCCCGCGTACGCCCGCGAGGGCCAGGTCGTCTGCTTCTTCCAGAGCGGACAGAAGTTCAAGACGCGGTACGCGACGCTCGGCTTCAGCGACAAGGCGCACCTGGACGAGGGCCAGATGTGGCCGACCGCCTTCGCGCTGACGGAGTTGACCCCCGCCATCGAGGCACGCATCGGCGCCCTGGTGAAGAAAGCGGTGGGCTGAGTGCCGACGTCCTCGGGCGGCGGGCTGGTTACGCCCGTGGCCGCAGTCGCTCGGCGCGTTCCGTCAGGCGCGGGGCTTCGAGACGGGTGAGCCAGTCGGCGAAGGCGCTCGTCGGCCCGCGCCAGCGGAGCGCGTCGACGGTCGCGAACAGGGGAGCGTCGGTGCGGAGCGTCGCGAGCGTCTTGAAGAGCAGCGCCGGCTCGCGGCTCGTCCCCAGGGCCTCGGGCGGGAACCGCTCGATCGGACCGTAGCGGTCGATGAGGCGGGCCGCGGTGACGGCGCCGATCCCCGCAACGCCGGGGTACCCGTCCTGGGGGTCGCCGGTGAGCGCCAGGAAGTCGGGGATGCGCTCCGGGTCGACGCCGAATTTCGCCCGCACGCCGGCGGCATTGCGGATCGCGCCGCTCCGCCGATCCACCTGCACGACGCGATCGCCGCGGACGCACTGGGCGAGATCCTTGTCGTTGGCCCAGATGCAGACCTTCTCCACCTCGCTGCTCTCGGACGCCAGATGCGCGGCCGACGCGAGGCCGTCATCCGCCTCCAGCTCCACCATCGGCCACACGACCACGCCGGCCGCCGCGAGCGCATCCTCGAGCGGCTGGAACTGCGCCGCCAGTGCCGGCTCGACCCCGTCGCCGGTCTTGTAGCCGGGCCAGAGGTCGTTCCGGAACGACTCGATCACATGGTCCGTCGCGACCCCGACGTGCGTCGCGCCCCCCTCGATCATCTCGAGCACCGTGCCGAGCACGCCGGCCACGGCCCCGAGCGGCGGATCCTCCTTCTTGAACCGGCGCAGGCCGTAGAAGTGACGGAACAGCTCGTACGTGCCATCGATGAGATGAACCAGCATGGGTCCCCTGGCCTCTTCCGCACTGTACGACATTCCCGTCCGGCACGATCACGCGCGGTACTCCATCCGGTCGAGCAGGGCAGCGCCATCGTCCAGGTCGACACCCGGCATGGTCCCGCCGCCAGCGCGACATTCGGGCAGCTCGACCCGCCCGCGGCATGGAGACGGGGCCCACGATAATCCGCGTGGCGGCGGCACGAACCGGCGAGATCGCCGCTCGTACGCGTGCGCCAGCGCCAGGACGCGGGCGTCCTCGCCCGGCAGTCCGACGATCGACAGATTGAGCGCCGGCATCCCATCCGCGCCGAGTCCCGCCGGAACCGACACCTCGGGGAGGCCCAGCCAGTTGGCGTAGTCGAGCGCGGTCGGGATCTCCGGCCAGGGATCGACGGCCCGCGGGGCGTTGAACGGCATGGTCGGATACACCATCGCCGAGACCCGCGCCGCGCGCATCGAGGCCGCGAGCGCCGCCAGGACGGTGGCCCGCGAGCGGGCGAACGACCGACCCGCCGGGTCCTCCGCCATGGGCCGGTCGAGCAGCGGCTCGCATGCCTCGAACGTCTTCGGGAGCACGTCGTAGAACGCCCGATAGGCCGGGTACCCGCGGCGCACGGCGGCACGCGCGTCGTCCGTGCGGCCGGCAAAGTATCGGAGCAGCGCGTTCGCCGTGGGGGGCGGCGACCTGGGATCGACCGGCACGTCGCCGCGCGCGCGCGCCGCGGCCGCGAACGCATCCTCGACGGTCGCCCGGTCGACGGCGGGCGCGAACGGCTCGACCACCGCGCCCGCGGCCCGCAGGTCCCCGACGGCGCGGTCCCACGCGGCGACCGCCTCGGCGGCCATCCGCTCGCGCGGCACGTGCGCCTCGACCACCCCGAGTCGCACCCCGACGAGGGCTTCGTCGCTGAGCGCCGCCGGCGCAGTGTTCCACGGGCCCGCGCGCGTGAGCGGGTCCGACGGATCCGCGCCCGCGACGGCGGCAAGGAGGATCGCCGTGTCGGCAACGCTCCGCGCGAGCGGCCCGTGCGTATCGAGATAGGGCCACGTGGGGATCACACCGGTGCGTGGGACGAGCCCGAAGGTCGGTTTCATGCCGACCACCCCGGTGAACTGCGCCGGGATGCGGTTGGATCCGCCGTCGTCGGTGCCGAGCGCCGCGAACGCCATCCCGGTGGCCACCGCGACCGCCGACCCGGCGCTCGAGCCGCCCGGCGTGCGCGTGCCCGTGGGGTCGTGCGGGTTGAGGACCTGCCCGGTGTGACTGCTGGTGCCGTTGCCGCGATAGGCGAAGTCGTCGGCCGCCGTCTTGCCCAGCACGATCGCCCCGGCCGCGCGCAGGCGCCGGACCTCTACCGCATCGCGCCGGACGGGGTCGGGGAAAAGGCGCGCCCACTCCGCGTTGGAGCCCGTCGTCGGGAGGCCCGCCATGTCGTAGATCGCCTTGGCAAAGACCGGCACACCGTCGAGCGGGCCGCGCGACCGGCCCGCGCGCCGGCGCACATCGGCGGCGCGCGCATCGGACAGGGCCATGGCGGCGAGCGCGTCGATGGCGCGCCACCTGTGCCCCTGGACACGGCACCGATCGAGCGCGCGAGCGGTGACCTCGGAGGCGGTCCAGAGGCCACGACGGCGACCCGCCTGGTACGCCGCCACCGTGCCGTCGAGCGGGTCGCCGCCGATGAGCGCGGCGGTCGGCAGCGGCACCGCGATCAGTGCGGCGAGTTGGGCGAGGGCTTCGCGTCGAGTCATGGGGATGGCCTAGCCCAATCATACATCACTTCCCCGGGCCGGATCCACCGTGATCCGCGGCTCGACGTGGGCGCGTTCGTCGCGATACTTTCCGAGCGGACGGCGCGGCGACGCCATCCCGTGGCCACGGTCGCCGCACTCCAGGACATGATCGGTGACACCCATCGTGCTCAGCATCGGTGAGCTGACGGCCGCGCACTGGGCCCAGGTGCGACGGATCTACGAGCAGGGGCTGGCGACGGGCCACGCGAGCTTCGAGACGTCTGCGCCCAGCTGGGAGGCATGGGATGACGCGCACCTACCGTCGCCACGCATCGTCGCGGTGCACGGGGGAGCGATCGTCGGGTGGGCTGCCCTCACTCCCGTCTCTCGCCGGCCGGTCTACGCGGGCGTCGCCGAGGTGAGCGTCTATGTGGATCCCGCCCACCGGCGGGCCGGCGTCGGTCGACTGCTACTGAGCGAATTGGTGCGCCGGGCCGAGGCGGCCGGCCTGTGGACGTTGCAGGCCGGCATCTTCCCCGAAAACGCGGCGAGCTGTCGGTTGCACGAGCGGTGCGGGTTTCGACTCGTCGGACGGCGTGAGCGCATCGGCCGGCACCACGGGGTCTGGCGAGATACCCTGCTGTACGAGCGCCGAGCGGCGCTGCCGGACAACGCGGGCCGGGGCTGACGCGCGCGCGGTCGACCCCGGCCGCGCGGTCAGTCGCGAGCGGCCTCGGGGGCGCGACTCGCCGCGGGGCGTCGCCGGGGCCGCCGCACGGCTCTCACCCGCCCGCTCGGGCCGCCCCCGCAGAAGAACCGATCACCGCCGTCCGACTCGAGCCCCGACACCTCGACGCCGGCCGGCATGGTGAGGCGCTCCAGCACCTCGCCCGTTCCGGCATCGATGCGGCGCACGTCACTCTCGTTGCCCTCGAGGGTCGCGTGCCACAACTCTCCGTCGACCCACGTCACGCCGGTGACGAACCGGTTCGACTCGATGGTGCGGAGAATCGTCCCGGTGTCCGGATCGATCTGGTGGATCTTTCGCTCGCGATAGTGGCCGACCCAGAGCGTCCCCTCCGCCCACGCGAGCCCCGAATCACCGCCGCCGGCCGGTGCCGGGATCGTGCCGAGGACGCGGCCGGTCTGCGGGTCGATCTTCTGGATGCGATCCTCGGCGATCTGAAACAGATGTCGGCCGTCGAACGCCGTCCCGGCATGCGCCGCGACATCGATGGAGCGCGTCATCCGCCCGCTCGACGGATCGAGCGCCTTGAGCGTGTCGCCGGCAGCGAACCAGATCTGCTGCCCGTCGTAGGAGACCCCGTTGACCCGGTCGACACCTGGAAACGGTCCGTACTCCCGAATGATCTCGGCGCGCGATCGACGCATGCCCTGAGCTTAGCCGGTCGGCAGGGCCATCGGGAGTAACAAGGTCGTCGTGAATCCCAATAGCGGTGGAGTCATCCAGCGACGCGCGCGACCCCGGCCAACGGCGGTGACCTTGCCCGCCGCCGCGAGCGACTCGAGCGCGCGTTGCACGGTCCGCTGGCTGGCGCCCAACGCCAGCGCGAGGGCCGAGCTCGACCAGGACTCCCCATCGCCGAGCAGCGCGAGCACCGCGCCATGCTCATCGTCGACCGGGCGCGCCAGCACGACGACGTCCCGCGTGCGCCGCGGCGCCAGGGCAAAGCCGCGCGGCGTCGCGCTGATACTCGCCAGTCCCCGAATCATCGCCCGCAACCGGCCGATCTCGACCCGCAGCCGCGCGCGATGTGACGCATCGGTGAACCTGGCGCCGAACGCGCATCGGAGCAGCTCATCGCGCGGTATCTCGTCGGGCCACGCGTCCGCTAGCGCCCGCGCGAGCGCGAACAGCACCGGACGTCGGGCGAGGAGGACCACCGTCCCCTCCTGACGCACGGCGTACCGGCAGGCGTCGACGACCAGGGTTCGCGATGCGAGGAGCCGTTCGACCTCCTCCAGGCGGAGAAGTCGCTCCTCCCGGCGCGACACGAGGCGCGCCGCCGGGACGTCGAGCACGCGACGTGCGCTCTCGACCTCGGCGAGGAGTGCGGGGATCCCGGCCCGACGGGCGGCCACCGCGGCCCGGGTCAGCGCCGCCCGCGCCACCTCCGTCCGCAGGCGCCTAACGGCGATCGCCGCCGTCATCAGCTCGTGCGTGGCCTGCGACCTGGGCTGCGCCGGGACCGGATCGAGCGTCGCGAGCATCTGGTCGGCCGCATCCAGTTCGCCGATCAGGATGCGCCGACGCACCTCGACGTACCGCGCGTGGGCGGCGTTGACCGGATCCCCATGTTGCTCGAGCACCGCTCCAGCCGTGCGGAGTGCGGCCCCCGGCCAGCCCAGATCGCGCGAGGCGAGCGCGACCTCGGCCTCGGCGACCACGCACCGAGCCCGGGCCACCACCTCCCTCGCGCCAAACGCACGCCTCGCGCGCCGGAGCAGCTCCCTCGCGCGCGAGAGGTCGCCGAGCTGGGCCAGGGCGATGCCTCGCAAGGCGAGCGCCGGCGGATCGTCGCGGAGCGCGACCCGCTTCAGCGCGCCGAGCGGGTCGCCCGCCGTGAGTGCCCGTGCGGCCGCCGTGATCAGGGAATCCATTGGAATCGCGCCACACTTGTCACTCTCACCCCGGACACCGTCGACGCTACATCTCCCTCACGACCACCGGCCAACCGGGCCACCGAGATCACGATCACGCTTGCGACACCCGAGAGGAGACGCTTCGATGCCCACCACACAGAAAGCAGCACACCCAACTGCGACGCGGCAGGAGTGGCTCGCTGCACGGCTCGAGCTGCTCGAGGCCGAAAAGGAGCTCACGCGCCGGAGCGACGACCTCGCGCGACGGCGCCAGGCGCTGCCGTGGGTGCGGGTCGAGAAACCCTACCGGTTCGACACGGACGAGGGCCCCGCCTCCCTGGCCGATCTGTTCCGCGGCCGCTCGCAGCTCCTCGTCTATCACTTCATGTTCGGCCCCGACTACACGGCAGGGTGTCCATCCTGCTCGGCGATCGCCGACGGATTCAACGGGTTCGTCGTGCACCTCGCCCACCACGATGTCACCCTGTCGGCGGTCTCCCGGGCCCCGCTCCCCAAGCTCCAGGCGTACAAGCGGCGGATGGGCTGGACATTCCCCTGGGCGTCGTCGTTCGGAAGCGACTTCAACCCCGACTTCAGTGTCGGGTTCAGCGAGCAGGAGCAGCGACAGGGCGTCGAGTACAACTACCGGCGGGGGAAGCCGTTGCAGGTGCGGACCGGCGAGACGGCGCCGGTCTCGGTGCACGCCGGCATGTGCGGGACCGACACCGCCACCTACACGCGCGAGTTGCCGGGCATGAGTGCCTTCGTGCTCGAGGACGGCGTCGTCTATCACACCTACTCCAGCTACGCGCGAGGCCTCGACGGCCTCTGGGGAATGTACCAGTGGCTGGACCGGGCACCTCTGGGGCGGAACGAGACGGCCGGCCCCTGGTGGCGCCGGCACGACGAGTACGCCACCCGCTGAGGGAGATCGTGACGTCCGCTCCGACCGGGCATGTCGGGCCCGCGCGCGACGTGCGCTCCCCGCGCGCGTCGAAGCACACGGTCCTCGGCACATCGGCGCTGCTCTGCCTCGCCAGCGCAGTGGTGACGGTCCACTGGAGTACGTCCATGACGGCCATGGGCGGGCGCGCGATGCCCGGCGGCTGGACACTCTCCATGGCCTGGAGGCCGATGCCCGGGGAGAGCTGGGTAGCCGTCTCGATCTCCCGGCTCGGGATGTGGGTCGCGATGATGGTGGCGATGATGCTGCCGTCCGTAGCGCCAACGCTGTCGCGCTACCACGAAACCGTTGGCCAGACCGTCAGCCGCTCCGCTGCACGCCGGGCCGGTCGGCTGACGTGGCTGGCTGGGGCAGCGTACTTCGTCGTCTGGGCCGGAGTCGGGACGGTCGTGATCCCCGTCGGGGTGGCGCTGGCGGCGCTCGTCGGACGGGACGCCGCGCTCGCGCGGGCGGCGCCGGTCGCGGCCGGTGTGGTGGTGCTCGTCGCCGGGCTGCTCCAGTTCACCACCTGGAAGGCCCGTCAGCTCGCCGGCTGTCGACCGACGTCGATGGCCTGCCGGTCGCTGGCGCCCGACGCCGCCGCGGCGTGGCGCTACGGCCTGCACCTCGGTCTCCGGTGCAGCGCGTGCAGTGCCGGCCTCGCGGCCGCGCTCCTCGTCGTCGGGATGATGGATCTCCGCCTCATGGGCGCGGCGGCCGTAGCCAGCGCCGCCGAACGCCTCGCACCGCGAGGTGAACCGGCGGCGCGGGCCGTCGGCGTCGCTCTCGTGATCGCAGGTGTGGTCCTGCTCGCGCAGGCCGGCACTCGGTGAGCCTCGCTCGGGAGTCCGAGCGAGGGACGGACTCCCGACGCCCCTCAGGACTTCGTGCGCTTCGACCGTTTCGCCTTGCCGGCACGGTTGAGCGCGACCGCGTCCCGAACGAGCGCCTTGAAGGCCGACGCATCGACCTCCTCTCCCTCGCGGATATCGATCGCGCGGCGGGTGTTCCCGTCGAGGCTGGAGTTGAAGAGCCGGGCCGGATCGCGCAGCGACGCACCCTTGGCGAAGGTCAGCTTCACGACCGCCTTGTAGGTCTCGCCGGTGCAGATGATGCCATCGTGCGCCCAGACGGGGGTCCCCATCCACTTCCACTCCTCGACCACGTCCGGGTCCGCTTCCGTGATGAGCCTGCGCATTCGGTCGAGAGTCTTCCCGCGCCAGCCCCCGAGCTCGGCGATCCGATTCGTGATGAGCGCCGATGCCGACTGGCCCTGGCTCGCGTCAGTCTTCGCCATGCCCCTGATCCTCAGTAGCTCGCCGGCACCGTCACCCGATTGATCGAGGCGGGCCGCCCGACGCGCTGCACGGGATGCTGCGTCAGGCGCGTCAGCGCTTCGGCCACCGCCCGCTCGAGCTGCGGATCGTGCCCCCTGATCACGTCCGAGGGCGTGTTCTCCACCTCGACGTCGGGAGCGACGCCTTCGTTCTCGATCGACCACTTCCCCTGCGGGCTGTAGAACGCCAGGTCTGGCGCCGTGATGCCGCCCCCGTCGATCACCGAGGGCACGCCGATGGTTCCCACCAGCCCGCCCCACGTGCGCGTCCCCACGAGCGGCCCGAGACCGGCGGCCCGGAAGTAGTACGCCAGCGCGTCGCCGCCCGAACCCGCGGATTCGTTGGTGACCAGGACCTTGGGCCCGGGCATTCCCATCATCGGCATGGCGATCGTCTTGCCCGCCCGCTCCGCGAAGTACCCGACAACGGGCCGGTTCAGGTGGTCGATGATGTAGTCGGCGACCGAGCCACCCTGGTTGTATCGCTCGTCGACGACGACGCCGTCCTTCGGCTGCTGCGGATAGAAATAGCGCTTGAACGCCGTGTAGCCGCCCTGGGCGGTGTTGGGCAACCAGACGTACGCCAGCCGGCCCTTCGACAGCGAATCGACCAGGCGGCGGTTGGCATCGATCCACGCCTGTGTGCGCAGGCCTTCATCATCCGCGATCGGCACGACCGTGACCAGCCAGGAGCCGGCGGCTGTCGGTGCACTGTTCACCCGCAGGGTCGTGGGCTTGTCGGCTGTCCCCTCGAAGAGGCTGTACAGGTTGGTGGGCACCGCCAACGGCCGGCCGTTCACCTCGAGGATGTAGTCTCCCTCGGCGACTCTGAGCCCGGGCGCGCCGAGCGGCGCGTGGAGCTGCGGGTTCCAGCGTCCGGCGGTGTAGATGCGCCGGACGCGGTAATGTCCGTTGTCCACGACGTAGTCGGCGCCCAGCAACCCGACTCGGACATGGGCGGTGTCGGGCAGGTCGCCCGGACCCTCCAGGTAGGAGTGACCCACCGTCAGCTCACCCCCGACCGCGGCGATCAGATACCCCAGATCGGCCCGATGCGCGATGTACGGCACCATCGGGCGATACTTGTCGTAGATCGCCTGCCAGTCGTTGCCGTGCATCCCGGGATCGTAGAAGAACTGGCGCTCCGTCCGCCACGCCTCCCGGAAGATCTCGGCCCACTCGGCCCGCGGGTCCACCACGGTCTCCATCTGATCGACATCGAGATTGCCGTCGCCGACCTTGGCGGGATGGTCGGTCGGGACGATCCCCCAGTGGTTCTCGCCGGTTCGATACAGCAGCTTCGTCCGGTCGGCCGACACGATGAAAGACTCGATGCCGTCGAGAAAGGGGTCGGCCTTGCGATCGGCGACCCGATACACCCAGAGCCGCCGCGCTGCACCACCCGGCGTCCCTCGCGGCGGTGCCTCCGTGTAGAAGAACGTTCCCGCGCTCCCCGCCACGAGCCCGCCGTAGTCGCCGGGCGCGCCGGGGAGCGGGACGATCCGGCCCTCGATCCCCTCGATGTCCACGTGCATGGCAGTTCCCGTGTCCGGCCGCGGCGGCGTCGGGTGCGCGGCCGGCGCCGCCGAAGCCGGCGAGCCGGGGTGGCCAGTCGGCGGCTTCGCTCCCGATGCTCCGCCGCTCTCGAGCGCGCCAGGCGGGTGACGCGCCGGCTCGTCGTCCGGGCGGGGGAGGAGGGGCGACGGCTCCGTGGCGCTCAGCACGGCGAGATAGATGCTGCGCCGGACGACCTGCTCCTCCGAGCTCATGTCGAGCCAACCCGCCGCGAGCGCGAGGTTGGTGCTCGCCAGAAAGTAGAGGTACTTCCCGCCGGCATCGAACGCGGGCGTGATCGCGTCGGCCATTCCGTCGCTCAGTTGGTACGTCCGGGCGGCGGCCGTCGAGTACAGGAAGATCGCCCGCATGTGGCTGTCGAGCGCCTTCGAGTACGCCACCCACCGCGAGTCGGGCGACCACGTGGCATCGAAGCCGCGGCCGGGATCGTCGTAGGTGTCGGTGTCGATCCGGGTGAAGCGCCCGCTCGCCACGTCGACCACCCATAGATGCAGCTCGTTGTCCCGGAGCAGGAGTGAGCGGCCGTCCGGGGACCAGATGGGATCCGAGAAGAACGCCGTCGATGGCAACGCGATGGCCCGGGGCGCCGGCGTGCCGGTCTGGTCCCCGATCATCAGCTGGTACTCGCCCGTGGCGTCGGAGAGCCACGCGATCGCCGTACCGTCCGGTGACCAGGCGGGGCTGCGATCGTGCGCGCCCGAGCTGTGCGTGATGTTGCGGTAGCTGCTGTTCTCGGCGGCGACCGTGAAGATGTCGCCCCGCGCCTCGAACGCGGCCCGTACGCCGGTAGGCGACAACGCCACCCCGTCGATCAACGAGGCGACTTTCTTCATCTGTGGCTCGGCCCAGGGAAAGTCTCCCTGAACGTCGATCTGGAGCTGACGCGACTCGCCCGTCCGGAGATCCACCAGATGGATGTAGCCCGCCTGCTCGTAGACGATCGCGTCGGGACCGGCCGACGCACTCATGATGTCGAAGTCGTGGTGGTGGGTGAGCTGTCGCAGTTGTCTGGTGTCGACAGCGTAGGCGTACAGATTGACGGTATTGTCGCGGTCGGAGAGGAAGTAGACCGTGTCGCCGACCCACATCGGATCGGTGTCGTTGCTCCCGTTCCAGGGCAGCTTCTCCTCGGAGTAGTCGGCCAGGTTCATGACGCGAACCGGCTGGGTCCGGCCTCCCCGGTACCGCCGCCACTGGCTGCTCTGGGGCTCGGCCCAGTCGGCCGCAAACATGGCGGTCCCGATCGCCTGATACGCCATGCGCCTCGCGTCGGGCGAGTAGGACCCCGTGAACGCCCGCGGTATCGGCAGCAGGTCCGGCATGCCACCCTGGGGGCTGATCGTCCAGAGCCGGAAGAACGCGTTGGCCCCCGGAGTCGGTGTGGTTCCGCGGCCGGACGCGAAGACGATGCGCCGGCCGTCGGGTGTCCAGCCGCGGACGTAATCGACACCGGGGTGGTACGTCAGCCGCTTGGGCTCACCCCCGGCTGTCGGGATCACGTAGACGTCGGTGTTGCCAGCGACGGTGGCGGTGTATGCGATCTCGGATCCGTCAGGGGAGAAGATCGGATCGGTCTCGATCGAGGGCGTCGCCGTGAGGCGCCGCGCCGCGCCGCCGGTGCGCGAGGCGACCCACAGGTCGCCGCCGTACTCGAACGCCACCAGGTCGCGGCTCACGGTGGGGCGCCGGAGCAGTCGCGTCCCCTGACCGGCGGCGGACGCCGACACGGCGACGACCAGCACCAGGGCTCCCACACTCTGTCGGACGTGCACTCGTTCCCCCCTCCGTCGAGCAGTGAGCGCGGTGGTCAGGCGGACCATACCGACACGGGCGCCGCCACCGGCCGCGCCCGCCGGCACGAACTTACGACATGACCGGGATGGCGACCAGCGCGCACGATCGCGGCCCTACCTCGCTGGTCTCGGTGATCCGACAGCTAGGGCGATGGGCGGTGGAAGGTCGTCGGGTCGCCGTCGCCGACGCGGGCGCCCGAGAGTGGGACGCCGCCCAGGTCGGACGATTGCATGCGCATCCGCGTGGCGTGCCCATCCTCCGTCGAGAACTCGATCCGGTCGTTCGGGGCGGAGCGGGTGCCGAAGCTCCCGTCGGATTGCGCGAGCAGACGCTCCGGCGGCTCGCCGAGCGCCTCGATCATCAGGCGCCCATTCTCATCGAACACCCGATACGTCCGGCGATACTGGGCAAAGGAGTCGTGCAGGCCCGGAGTCACCCGGTCGAGGGCGAGGACATAGGTCCCGGTGACCTGCGCCCGCGCGCTGGCCGACATGGGACGGTCGTCGAGCGGTCGCTCGATCGTGGCTCGACGTGCCGGGAGCTGTGGGAGCGCGAGGGCCGCCCGCGCGAGGGCCCGCCCGATGTCGTAGGCATTCTGCCCCCAGGTATTGGTGAGCACGACGACGGTCAGGCGGTCGTCGGGGAAGTCGTACAGGCTGCCGCTATAACCCAGCAGCGAGCCGTGCTGCCCGATCCGCCGGTGATCCTCCTCGTGGTTGATCGTGATCGCGAGGCCGTACTGGGCCCGGGGGTCGTCGGCGCTCATGTGCCGGGCCGCGCCCTCGGCGGTCGTCATCTCGCGGAACGTGTCGGGCCGAACGAGATGCCGGTCCGCGATGCCGCGCCACAGGCGATACAGGTCGCCCACGGTGCTACAGAATCGCAGGTCCGAGTTGTAGGCCATGTCGCTGGCGTGCACCGGCACGAGGGTCGCGCCGCGGCGCCGGTAGGGGTGGGCGAGGCCCTTGACGATCGTGAAGTCGTCGCACGCCGTCGTGGCGTGCGCCCCCGCGGCGTCGATGATGTGCTCTCGCGCGTAGTCGGCGAAGCTCTCTCCCGTTACGCGCTCCACGATCGTGACCAGCAACTGAAAGCCCGAGATCGACCAATCCCATCTGGTGCCGGGTTCGTTGACCCACGGCTTGCCCGCGTACAGCGCCATGACCTCGTCCAGCGCCTTGGGCTCGCGGCTCGTGGCCTCGATCGGGTCGCCGAGGTAGTGGTAGTCGACGATGCCCGACGTGTGGTTGAGAAGCTGCCGGATGGTGACATGGTGCCCTTGGAGCGGGAACTCCGGCACGAACCTGGACACGTCATCGTCCAGCGCCAACGCGCCGCGCTCGACCTGTTGCAGGACGGCAATGCCGGTCAACGGCAAGAACGGCCCGACGACGTGGTACACCGTTTCGCCGCTGGTCGGGACGTCGAGCTCGAGGTCGGCGAGGCCGTATCCCTTGTGCAGCAGGATCGTGTCGCCGCGGGCGACCAGGACCGACGCGCCGACGACGTGGTCCTCCGCCATCACCCGGTGAACGAGTGTATCGAACGCGGCGGTGGACGATTGACCGGACGCTCGGCTCGCACTCACGAGACCGAGACCGAGACCGAGGGCGAGGGCGAAAGTGACCCGCAAGCGCATGGCGGTAGTGGTCGAGGGGGCGCGTGGGAACGTGGTGAGAGCGGAATGTATCCTCTCCCCCCCGCGCTCCGTCCTGCCGTGCACCACCCTACCAACCCGCCACCCCACGACCGGAACACCCGACCCGCTCCTCCTCCCCTGGTGCTCCGGCGCGCCAGCCTCAATGTTCGAGCACTCTCCGGACGCGGGGGTCCGACACACCCGACAGACGGGCGGCCCGGCGCGCTCCTCGCGTTTCTCGAACTCGAACCTCGCTCCTCTCATGACCCAGCGCTCGCTCCGCGTGCTCCCGTTCGTCATCATGGTCCTGGCGGTGGCCGCGGGATGCGCTGCCCACGTGGACCCTGCCGACACGGTCCTTCGCGACGGCAAGATCGTGACGATGGACTCGGCCCACCCCGAAGGGCAGGCACTCGCGATCGTCGGCGACAAGATCGCCGCTGTCGGCTCCGACGCCGACATTCAGCGCTATGTGGGCCCCAATACGAAGGTCATCGATCTCCAGGGGCACCTCGCGGTGCCGGGGTTCATCGAGTCGCACGGCCACTTCACGGGGCTGGGCGAGGCACTCACACAGCTCGCCCTCCGCGGTGTCCCGTCCTGGCAGCAGGTCGCCGCCATGGTCGCCGAGGCCGCCAAGACCGCGAAGCCTGGCGCGTGGATTCAGGGCAGCGGGTGGCACCAGGAGAAGTGGAACCGCAGCCCGGGGCGCATCGTCAAGGGCTTCCAGACCAACGATCTGATCAATCAGGCCGCGCCGCACAACCCGGTGGTCCTCGCGCACGCGAGCGGGCACGCGCTGATCGCGAACGATGTGGCGCTGCGGCTGGCGGGCATCGGGCCGTCCACGCCCAATCCGCCCGGCGGCGAGATCATCAAGGACGCGCGGGGCCGGCCGACGGGAGTCGTGGTGGACGGCGCCGAGGCGCTCGTGGAGCGCGCGGTTGCCAAGAGCCTGGCCGCGCGCCCGCCCCAGGACGCCGAGGCCGACTTCCGGCGCCAGGTCCAGCTCGCGTCCGAGAACGCGCTCGCCAACGGCGTGACCAGCTTCCAGGACATGGGAGAATCGTTCGCGACCATCGATGGGATCAAGAAGATGGTCGACGCGGGCGCGCTGCCGCTCCGGCTCTACATCCTCGTGAGCCAGCGCGAGGTCCGGCCCGACGACGTCGACTCGCTGGTCGCCCATCGGATGGTCGACTACGGGTCCGGTCACCTCACGGTGCGGGCGATTGGCGAGATCACGTCGGACGGCGCGCTGGGCTCCAGGAGCGCCTGGATGCTGCAGCCCTACGACGACGACCCGACCAACTCGGGGCTCAACGTCACCACGATGGCCCGCATCAAGGAGATCGCCGAGATCGGGCTCGCGCACGGTTTTCAGATCTCCGTACACGCGATCGGTGACCGCGCCAACAAGGAGACCCTCGACGCCTTCCAGGCGATCTTCCAGGAACACCACGTCACGGGCGACACGCTGCGCTGGCGCATCGAGCACGCCCAGCACCTGAGCCCGGCCGACATCCCGCGCTTCGCGCAGCTCGGCGTGGTGGCCTCGATGCAGGCGATCCACGCCTGCTCCGACGCGCCCTACGTGCTCCCCCGCCTGGGGCCGACGCGGGCCAGGGAGGGTGCCTACGTCTGGCAGTCGCTGTGGAAGACCGGCGCCGTCGTGACCAACGGCACGGACGTGCCGGTCGAGGCGATCAGCCCCATCGCATCGTTCCACTGTAGCGTGACGCGCGACATGGTCGGCACCGATTCCGCGTTCTTCCCCGAGCAGCGGCTCACGCGGCAGCAAGCGCTCGCGACGTACACCACGAACGGCGCCTACGTGGCCTTCGAGGAGCGCGAGAAAGGCATTCTCGCGCCCGGCAAGGACGCGGACATCGCGGTCCTCTCCCGTGACATCATGACCGTCCCCCCGGATTCGATCCTCGGCACCACGGTGCTGTACACGCTCGTGGGGGGGAAGGTGGCGTACACCGGTGCGGACACGGCACATGCGGCTCCCGTGGCGGCGCGCTGAGGCGATCGGCGCGCGATGGCCGGCGAGACACCGTCATTCGACTCGGTCAGCGTCGCCGCGATCCTCGCCCAACGCGGGCGCGAGGATCGCGCCGCGCTGCTGGACGATCTGGTCGCGATGCTCTCCGGTGTCGTGCCCGGCGCCCGGGTCGATCGCACGCTCCTGAGCCGGCGCGTCACGGCCATCCACCTGCCGGTCGGCAGCTACGTCTACGTCCTGCGGCGGAGCGGAAGCGCCTCGTTCGAGGCCAGCCGGCAGCAACAGGTGCGCGGCGTGGTCATCCGGACCGACCCGATCGAGATCGAGGCGTTTCTCGTGGAGCTGGGCCTGGCCCTCGAGGCCGAGCTCCAGCGCACCGAGCGGGGCCGCGACGCCCTCCGGGCCTGGCTGACTCCGAGGAATCCGTAGGCCGACGTCGCCGACGTCGATCGCGCTGCACTCCCTTCACCGACAGGAGCACGCATGAGCGGCTATGTGCCGGGTTCGACCGCCAACCTGCCAACCGGCGCGGCAGAGCGTCTCCGCGCCATGCGCGGGACCGGGGATCGGCCCGCATTCTTTACCAGCGACCTCTCGGTCGACGAGTTCCTGCTCGTCGAGCAGGCAGGGTTCGAGGCCCTCGGCCTCGTGCTCGGCTCCTCCATCTATCACGTCGGCTTCCAGTGGCAGAAGTGGAGCGTGAGCCAGGAGCTTCCGGTCCTCACCCGCGCCATGTACGAGGCGCGTGAGCTCGCCATGACGCGGATGGAGGAGGAGGCGGACTTGCTCGGCGCCGACGGCGTGGTCGGCGTCCGCCTGATCTTCAAGGAGTACGCAATGGAGGAGGGCGTGCTCGAGTTTCAGGCGATCGGCACCGCGATCCGGCGTCGCGATCGCGCCGCCACCCTGCGGACGAACGACAATCGGCCCTTCACGTCCGACCTGAGCGGCCAGGATCTCTGGAAGCTGCTCCGCGGCGGCTACCGCCCGGTCAGCCTCGCGATGGGGGCGTGCGTGTATCACATCGCCCACCTGAGCTTCATGCAGGCGCTGAAGCAGGTCGGACGCAACCAGGAGATGAAGACCTATACCGAGGCCACGTACGCCGCGCGCGAGCTGGCACTGGAGCGGATGCAGCGGGAGGCGGTCGAGCGGGGCGGGGTGGGAGTCGTCGGCGCGCGCGTCGAGGAGTCCAGTTGGGGATGGGGCGCCAACGCGATCGAGTTCTTCGCCGTGGGCACCGCCGTCGCGCCGATCACCGCCGGCGCCGCGCCGCGCCCGGGTCTCGACTCGGTGCAGCAGGTCGTGACCTTCGACAGCACCGCCTGACGTCGCGGAGAGGGATGGAGGGTCTGGATGGTGCCAGGCAATCGCGACCCGATTGCCCCTGCCACCGGGACCGGCAACGACCGGCGGGATGATGGTGTCGCCGCGGGCGCAGGGCGACGTGCGCGCCCCGTAGGGGCGGCATTCATGCCGCCCGCGACCCGCATCCCGCACCAATGCCGGGCGGCATTCATGCCGCCCGCGACCCGCATCCCGCACCAATGCCGGGCGGCATTCATGCCGCCCGCGGTTCGCATCCCGCACGGATGCCTGGCCCCGCATGTCGCGCGGCCCGCGTCGCGCGGACACCTCTGCCCCGTCTACCGGAAGTCGATTGGTCTCTCGCGGAGGGCGGCAATGCGTCGGATGGCGATCGTGATGGCGGCTCTGGTGGCGGGGTCGGGGGTCCCCGGCGGTCGGCTGGTGTCGCAGCCCGCGCCGCCAGTGGTGCCCGATGGCTTCACCTTCGCCGCCGGGGGTGACCTGCTCGGGCCCTACCACACGCTCCAGGGCGTCCGGGACTCCGCGTTCGCCGCCGGCGTGGCGCCGCTCTTCCAGCGCGCCGACCTGGGGTTCGCCAACCAGGAAGGCTCGATCTTCGACCTCGAGACCTTCGCGGGATCGCCCGCGGCGGAGAACGGAGGTGGCACGCCGCTCGCCCCGTCCGCCGTTGCGCGGGATCTCCGCGCGATCGGGATCACGATCGTATCGAAGGCCAACAACCACGCCACCGATTGGGGGACCGACGGGCTGGTCGCCACCCAGCAATCGCTCGCCGCCGCCGGCATCGCCTTCGCCGGGAGTGGGATGAGCGACGCCCAGGCGCGCGCCCCCGGCTACGTCGAGACCGCCAGGGGGCGGGCGGCGCTCGTCTCGACCGCCTCGACCTTCACCGGCATGTCGGTCGCCGGCCCGCCAGGTACCCGCCGTGGCCAGCCCACCCGGCCCAGGCCCGGGATCAGCGCCCTCCACGTGGAGGAGATCCAACTGCGGCCCGCCGATCAGGTGGTGGCGCTCCGCCGCATCGTGTACGGCGATAGCGCGGTGCCGGGCGCCGGCGCTCAGGTCGACGTGGGCGACCAGGTCTTCCGCGTTGCGGCCCGTCGCGGCGCGACATGGGAGATGAACGCCGCCGATGCGCGGGCGATCGTCGCGTCGGTCCGCGAGGCCAGGAACAACGCCCGCTTCGTGCTGTTCGCGATCCACGCGCACGAGACGGCAGGGCCCGTCGAGGATCCGGGCGCGGGCCGGCTCGTCGACCGGAGCGACGAGGCGCAGTCCGCGAACGATCCCGACCCGGCCGACTTCGAGCCGGCACTCTTCCACGCGGTGATCGACGCCGGCGCCGACGCGGTGGTCCGCACCGGGCCGCACCTCCTCAACGGGATCGAGATCTACAAGGGCAAGCCGATCTTCTACAGCCTCGGCAGCCTGTTCTTCGACTTCCAGGGAAAGCGGACGTACACCGTCCCGACCGGCCAGACGCTCAGCTTTCCCGACGAGTGGTTCGAGACCGTCGTGCCGGTCACCACGTACAGGGGCGGGCACGTCAGTGAGATCCGGCTCTATCCGTTGGTCCTCGAGTCGAGTGACACGCCGACCGGCGGCGCGCCACACCCCGCGAGTCCCGACCGGGCACGGCACATCCTCGAGCGCCTCGAGGCGCTCTCGGCAGCATTCGGCACGCGGATCAGCATCGAGCACGGCATCGGCGTGATCCGCGAGCCCGTGCCCTAGCACACCGTGGCGGCTCACAGCACGGCGGCCGCCGCTCGCAGCACGCGGGTGGCGGCGCGTCCGCCCGGCGTGAATCTTCGCACCCGAGCGGCCCACGCCGCGGGCGGAGCCGTGGCCGGCGGCCGCCATACCCGAGGGCATCATGATCGCGACGGCGCTGCTGGTGGTCCTGGTGAGCGCGACAGCACCCAAGCGGCCCGCGCCCGCCCGCCCGGGCGGGGACCGTCCGCCCCGCACGGCGAGCGGCCTCCTCCAGGAGCTCATGGCTGCCGAGCGGCAATTCTGGGACGGCTGGCAGACCCGGCATCCCGACGTCTTTCGGACGGCCGTTCGGCCGGACGGCTTCTTCTTCGGCGCGTATGGATTCGCTCCCCGTGACTCCGTCGCCAACGAGATGGCGGCCGCGGTCGATCGCTGCGTCGTTCGGGGATACCGGCTCGACGGCGCGCGCGCGATTCCCCTCGGGACCGATGCCGGCATGCTGACCTATGTCGCGCACCAGGATGCGACCTGCGGCGGGCAGCCCGTCGAGCCCGTCATGAACGGCGTGTCGGTCTACGTGCGGCAGCATGGCCGCTGGATCAATGTCATGCGCGCCGAAGTGCCGGCGCCGCATTGATCGCCCGCGATCGTCCGATCCGCCGCTGACCGACACGCGACCGACACCCCATCGACCGGTGACCCGCCCACCCTCGCGTCGCCCGCGCTGGGTCGCCGTCGCGACCATCATCGCCGGGTGGGCCGTCCCCGTCGCCATCTCGACCAGTGTCGGCTACTTCGATCGCGCACCGGGCGCGCCGCCCCCCCCCTTCTGGCGAGTGGCTCTGACGGCGGGCGTCGGCTGGTACTACTGGGCCCTGGCCGCTCTCATCGTGACCCGCCTCGCGCACCGGCGGCCGATCCGCCGGCCGGTGGCCGCTGGCACGCTCGCGCTCTACGCCGGACTCGGGATCCTGCTGATTCTCGTGCACGCGGCGGCCGACCTCGCCGCCGTGCGGACCTGGACACCCTGGCTCGCTGCACCGTCGGTGATGGTCGACTATCGGGAAGAGGTCATCGGTTGGTTCCCGCTCGATGCCGTCCTGTACGCCTCGATCCTCGCGATCACGCACTGGACCGATGCGACGCGACGCGAACGGGAGCGGGAGCTCCAGGCGGCGGCGCTGAGCACGCAGCTCGCTCAGGCGCAGCTCGGCGCGCTGCGCATGCAGATGCACCCCCACTTTCTCTTCAACGCCCTCAATACGATCACGGTGCTCGCGCGGGAGCACGACACCGAGACGGTCGTCGAGCTGCTGACCCGGCTCGGGAACGTCCTGCGCCAGGTCATGCGCGCCGATCGCAGCCAGGAGCTACCGCTCCGTGACGAGCTCGCGATGCTGCGCGACTACATCGCGATCGAGGAGGTGCGGTTCGCGGATCGGCTCGACGTGCGCTGGACGGTCGCCGACGAGACGCTCGACGCGGCGGTGCCCTCGCTCGTGCTTCAGCCGCTGGTCGAGAATGCCTTCCGCCACGGGATCGCCGTCAAGCCGGGTGCCTGCACGCTGGAGATCGGGGCCGAGCGGCGGGGGGACGCGCTTCGCCTCTGGGTGCGGAACGATGGCCCGCACCTCCGGCGGGAGGCGCCGGCGGTGGCCGGCTCGCCCGGCCTCGGGCTCTCGAACACCCGCGCCCGCCTCGCCTGCCTGCACGGGAGTGCGGCCGCGCTCGAGGTCACCGACGCGCCCGGCGGCGTGCTCGCGGTGGTCACGCTGCCGTTCCGGAGTATCGCGTCGTCCCAGGCTGGCTGGGGCAGCACCGACCGCGCTACCCTCGCGCGCTGACGCGAGGTCTCTCGGACACTGGAGGGTTCGATGATGCAGATGATGCAACTGGGACGCGTCGGGCTGGGAGTCCTGGTCGGCGCCGCGTGCGGCACGGTCGACGGGCCCCCGCCGCCGCCGATCCCGCCCGGCACGGTGGTGCAGGAGCAGTTCTCGGCGCGTGGGGTGAGCTTCCCATACCTGCTGTTCGAGCCGCACGGTTGGCGGGCCGACCGGCCGATGCCGGTGCTGCTCCTGATCCACGGCAGCGGCGGGCAGGGCTCGTTCATGCTGGACCTCTGGAAGGCGTTCGCCGACACGGAGGGGGTCATCCTCGTCGCGCCGACCTTCCAGTTGGGCCCCGACCTCGAGTCCGAGGTCCCGTGGCTCTTCCCGGCGCTCATGGACAGCGTCCGCGCGCGCGTGCACTTCGACACCACGCAGGTCTACGTCTTCGGCTACTCCGCCGGCGGCTACGCCGCCTACGACGCCGCGACGCTCGCCTCGACGACGTTCACCAGGGCCGGCGTGTTCGCGGGAATCATCACGCCCGACTACGACTGGATCCTCGGCAAGGCGGTGCGGAAGACGCCGATCGCGATCTACATCGGCGACCACGACGAGTTCTTCACGCTGGACCAGACCCGTCGGACGCGCGACGTCCTGCAAGCTGCGGGCTTCCCGGTCCACTATGTCGAGCTCAAGGACCGGGATCACAACTACGCCGCCGTCAGCACGTTCGTGAACCGCGACGCCTGGGCCTTCTGGACCCGCGGGCCAGCCGCCGATCAGGCGGGCGGCACCGGGCGCTGACGCAGGAGATCGATCAGCGTGCTGCGGGGCCGCCAGCCCGGGTCGGCGAGCACCGAGGTCGGATCGCGGTCGAGCATGGTGATCAGCACCTCGGCGACGATGCGGCCGCCCACGGGACCGAGGCGGACGCCACGAGTGCGCGCGTCCGCCTCGCGGAGGACGTAGTACCAGAGGGGCGTCTCGCCCGTCCAGCCCGCACGACGCAGGCCCACCTCGTCCGGGGTGAGCGGTGTCGCGCCAATGTGCCTGGCGATGGCTTCGCCGGAGGGCAGCCCCACCCCCTGGCCGCGCTGGAGATCACGAACGGCGAGCGAGTGATATTCCTCGACCTCACAGTCGCCCGTGATCGCCACCGGGAGCTGGATCAGCGACCGCACGAGGCGCCCATCGATCTTTTTCGCGCGCTGGGCCGCCGCTGCGCCGGGCGCATCGAACAACAGCGTCCAGTCGACTACCCGCTCGCGCGGTACGGGGCGGAAGCCCAGGAGATCGGGGAAGATCGCGACCGGCTCGGACTCCCGGTTCAGCAGGTACTGGTGGCGAATCTGACAGTGTCCGTACCGATAGGCGGCGTCCGCGAACTCGAGCGGGATGAACACCGCGGCGCCCTGCGGCCGGAACCACCGCACGCCGTCGCGCCTGATCTCGTCGATGAGCGGCTGCCCGACGAGCGACGGGAGGAACTCGTGGAGCACGATCCACTGGTAGTGCCACACCGTCTCCCGTGCGGCGGTCCGGAACACGTCGCCCTCCGCGACCCCGCGGCGACGCGCATCGTCCACGAACAGGTTGTGCGCGTTCAGCATCGCGAGGTGCAGTTGCGCCATCAGCATGTGCGAGTCGTTCCGGGGGTCGCCGACGAGCGCGGTCCCCTCGGCGTTGCGGGGCACGTCCAGTCCATCCGTGCCGAGCAGAAGCTTCGCCGGATCGTCCCGGCGGTACAGGAAGGGATGACCGACCGGGCCGTCGCCGTAGAGGCACTCGAGGTTGAGTTGCGGCGACCGGGCGTTGTGCAGTTGGCGCGCGTCCGCGTGATGCTGGAGCGGCGACCGGTCGGCCGTGATGTCGTGCGCGACGAACTGACCGAAGATCGGCCAGCCGGCGGCCGCATCGCCGAGCGATGCGGGCACGTCGCCGACGTCACCGCAATCACACACCCCGCCGGCCCGGCCGATGGCCCGCAGGACGCTCTCGTCCGCCTCGAACAGGGGCAGGTCGGGGAACATGCGGCCGTACGACGTGGGCCCGATCGAGGCATCCACCGGTCGGCGCGCGCGGGCGGGCGACAGGCAATGCGTCCGAAGCGACGTCGATGGGGGCCGCTCGGTTGCGAGTACGGTATCGGTGGTCACGCGATGAGTCCTCCCTCGGGCAGCCGGCAGTCTCCCGGAACTGACCCGAGGCTGCCCGGCGAACGTGTCGTGGGTCGGCAGCGCGCGGTCGCGCTCGCCCACCGGGCGAATCGTTAGCGTGCCGGCACCGCTCGCGGCAAGGGGGCCTAGGGTGCCTCGGGCAGCAGAGGCTGCGCGTCCGGGCCGCCGTAGGCGCCCATGTCGTTCCGCCGGCTACCGTGCGCGGGCTCGGCGGCGGTCGCCGGGTGTCCCGGCGGGGCCGGATCGTTCGACGCGGGATCGGGATCACCCGCGTCGACCGCGGGCGACCGCGCTCGGAGCGTGTAGCGCTCGCGGTCGCGGAACTGCGGATCGACGTCGATCGTGCCGGCGCCGCGCGCGCCACCCTGCACGTCCGAGTAGCTGATCCGCACCGCCGGCGTGTCGCCGGCGATCGGCCCCCCGGCGCGCTGCGTGTTCCCCCAGATCACGTCGTTCCGCAGCACGACCGCGTTCGCGTACGCGCCGCCGGAGTAGACCAGCAGCGCCCCGCCACGCCCCGCCTCCGCGCCCATCTTGCTCGTGTCGGTTCCCACGCTCGTGTCGGTCACGGCGTGGTTGTCGACGATGGTGTTGTTCTCGATCACGTTCGGCGCCCGCCGGGCGAGCCGCGCCGCGATCCAGAGCGCGCCGCCGCCGAAGGAGGCGCCGCCGCTGTTCCGGGCGATGAGGTTGTTCCGCACGAGGGCGGCGGTGTAGTACAGCACCATCGCGCCGCCATAGCCCCCCCGATTGTCGGTGATCACGTTGTCGACGATCTCGGGCTCGCCGTTGCCGCAGCGCAATCCGCCACCGCCCGCGCTCCGCACCGCGCCCTGGACGAGCACGGCTTCGTTGCCCGTGATGATGTTGTGCGCGATGCGTGGCGATGCGAACTCGGACAGGATCCCGCCTCCTTCCCGATACAACCCGCCGTTCCGTGGATCGCGCCAGTTCGTGCCCGTGCCACCGGTGATCGTGAATCCCTCCAGCACCTGCCGCCCCTGGTACCGATCGGTGATCAGCACGACGCTGGCCGAGTCCGGGTGGCGCGGCCGGCTCCCGTCGATGATCGTGCGGGCGATGTCCGCCAGGGCCCGGCTCCTCGCGAACTGGCTGGTCACCACCAGGTGCTTGTTGCGGAAGGTGATGTTCTCGTAGTAGCGCCCCGGGGCCACCAGCACCGTGTCGCCGTCGCTCGCCGAGTCGATCGCCGCCTGGATCGTCGGGTACTGCGCCGGCACGTCCCGGACGCGGCCCGGGGCTGGCTTCGATCGCCGTCGCAGCGGTGACCGGTGAGGCTGCGGCGCGAGCAGCGACCGCGCGAAGGCGACCTGCCGAATGGGCACCGTCGCCGAGCCCCGACGCGGCGCTGTGCCTCGGGCCGGGGCCGAGACCGGCGTCGCGCCGAGGCGTGCTCGCCGGTCGTGGGCCGCCGCGTGGGCCGCCGCGTGGGCCGTCGGGGCGGGTGGGTCGAACGGCGCCGCGTACAGGTGGCCGATGCCGCCGCTCGGGCTCTCGAGCAGGTGGTGGATGTCGGCGAGCGACCACGCGGTATCGCGCGGGTCGGGAAGGACGCCACGGTCGCTCGCGAAGTAGAGCGTGTGTCCGTCCCGGGAGACCCGTGGGTCGAACTCCCACCCCGCCGAGTTGACCGTCGGACCGAGCGACGTGGGCGGCGACCAGCTCGATCCCCTCCGGTAGCTCACGTAGAGATCGGTGGCCCCGAGGCTCCCGGGGCGGTCCGAGGCGAAGACGAGGTAGCGCTCGTCGGGGTCGATGTACGGATCCACCTCGGCACTCGCCGTGTTGATCGCCGGTCCGAGGTTCTCGACCCTCGGTCGGCCATCCGTCCAGTGGGCTCGATACAGATCGAAGCTCCCCCGCCCGCCGGCGCGGCTCGAGGCGAAGTAGAGCGTCCCGTCGCGGGTGATCGTCGGGCTCGACTCGTTGCCGTCACTGTTGATCGGGGCATCCAGGTGCGATGGGTCGCCCCAGCTCCCGTCCGGGTGCCGATCGACCACCCAGATGTCGTTGTCCCTCCGTGGCGGCTGTCCGGGGACGACGGGCCGGTCGGAGATGAAGTACAACTTCGATCCGTCGGGCGAGAGAGAGGGATCGAAGTCGCTGTAGCGGCCCGAGAATGGCGCGACCTGCGTGCCCAACCACATATTTCCGCGTCGGTGGGCGATGACGATCGTCGAGAAGCGGCCGCAGTCGGGCACGCTCACCCCGAGGATCATCGTCATGTTGTCCGGCGTGAACGTCGGCGCGAACGTACAGGCGTGCGCAAACCCCAGCTCCGGAGCGACCAGGGTGACCGGGCCCACGGGCGTCGGCGCGACGGTCGGCGTCGCCCTGTCGCCGGGCGCGGGCCGTGTCTCGGACCGGGCCTCCGCGGCGACCTGGCGGTCGGCGCGCCGGCACGCGACGGGGAGCGCGGCGAGAGTGCCGAGGATGGCGAATCGGATGCAATCGGACATGGGAGTCTGGCGGTGCGGTCGGAGGAAAGGACGGGCCGGTCGATGACAGACACGAATGTGCCGGGTCCCGTTGTCGCGCGGCACCCGTTGGCAGCACCGCGGGGGCCGCTCGCTGCATCGCGTGAGCGAAGGCAGGTCGCGAGCGAGGTCGCGATCCCCGTACGCCGGCCCTACCGGCTCGACCTTACCGTGAACGCCCTCCGTCGGCTCGCCACCAACCTCGTCGACATCTTCACCGCCGACGGCCGGTATCTGCGGGCGATCGACGGGGCGCACGGCGTGATGGTCCTGTCGGTCGTTCAGAGGACGCCCGACGCGCTCACGGTGACACTCGACGGGGATCGGCGCGACCGGGCCGCCGCGCTCGCGCTCGTGTCGCGAACGCTGGGAGTCGATCGGGACCTCGCCCACTTCGACCGCGCGGCCGCGCGGGTGCCGTGGCTCCGACCGCTGGCGCGTCGGATGCGTGGGGTCAAGCCGCCGCGATACCCGACGCTGTGGGAGGCGTGTGTCAACGCGGTTGCCTTCCAGCAGGTGAGCCTGCACGCGGCGAGCGCGATCGTGGCGCGTCTCATCACCGGCCTCGGCTCGCCGGTCGAGCGGCGTGGCGCCGCGCTCTATCCCTTTCCATCGCCCGCGCGTTTCCAGGCGGCGGATGACGGCGCGTTGCGCCGCGCGGGGCTCAGTGTCGGCAAGGTCGCCACCCTCCGTCGCGCCGCCGCCGCGCTGGGCTCCGGCGCGCTCGACGAGATGGCGCTGGAGCGCACGCCGACCCCGGAGGCCGCCGGGATCCTGCGGGAGCTCAAGGGCATCGGCCCCTGGACGGCCGCGGTGATCCTGTTGCGGGGGCTCGGGCGCCTCGACGTGTTCCCGTCGAACGACTCGGGGGTGGCCCGCAGCCTCCGCCTGCTCGTGTCGCCGGCGCCGTCGGCGCCGGAGATCGATCAGGTGCTGGCGGCGCTCGGTCCGCAGCGAGGGATGCTGTACTACCACCTGCTGCTCGCGCGGTTGGAGGCCCGCGGCAATATTACCGCATGACCCGGCCCGTCATTCGATGCGGCCCGCTGCGCGCCGCGTGCGTCGCGGGCGTGCTCCTCTGCACTGGGCCCGGCGGCGCACAGGCGCCACGCCGCGGGACGGCCGCCGTCGCGTCGGCCCGGCCGCCTGCCGGGTGGGCTGCGTTCACGCAGCTGTTCGACACCGCGGCCGATCGGGACAGCATCGTTGGCGCCGCCGTGGTCCTCGTCCGCGATGGGCAGGTGGTCGCGCATCACGAGCATGGCTTCGCCGACCGCGACCGGCGCGAGCGGATCACGCCGGCGACCATCTTCCACTACGGGTCGATCACCAAGACGCTCACCGCGATCGGGATCATGCAGCTCCGCGACCGCGGCCGGCTCACGCTCGACGATCGCGTGGACGGGTATATCCCCGAGCTGCGCCGGGTGCACGACCCGTATGGGTCGATGGACAGCGTCACCATCCGCATGCTGCTCTCGCACTCGGCGGGCTTCCAGAACCCGACCTGGCCGTACAAGCAGGGCAAACCGTGGGAACCGTTCGAGCCCACGACCTGGGAGCAGTTGGTGGCGATGATGCCCTACCAGGAGCTGCTCTTCAAGCCGGGGTCGCGGTACAGCTACTCCAACCCGGGGTTCATCTACCTCGGCCGGATCATGGAGCAGCTCTCGGGCGATCCCTGGGAGTCGTACGTGCAGAAGAACATCTTCAATCCTCTGGGGCTCACGCACAGCTACTTCGGCATCACGCCGTACTATCTCGTTGCGGACCGATCGCACAACTACACGCTGGTCCGCGACTCCGCCGGTCGGGAGGTGGTGCGGGACAACGGGACGGAGTTCGACCCCGGGATCACGATCCCGAACGGCGGATGGAACGCTCCGCTGGGGGACCTCGCGACCTACGTCGCGTTCCTCACCGGCGCCGCACACGGCGATCCGGCCCTCGCACGCGTGTACGACACCGTCCTGCCGGCCGCCAGTCTGCGCGACATGTGGCAGCCGCGTTACCCGACGGCCCTCGACGGCACCGACACGCCATCGGACTCGGTCGGCATGTCCTTCTTCATCGCCCACCGTGCGGGCGGGCGCTACATCGGTCACACCGGTAGCCAGGCGGGCTTCCTCGCCTTTCTCTACCTGAACCCCGCGAACCGGACCGGCGTCGTCGCCGCGTTCAACACCGCCAGCGACCTCCCGACCGGCGGAGGCCCCACCGCGCAGCCGTCCGCGTTCCAGCGCATCCGCGATGCTGCCCTGGACCTCCTGAACTAGCCGTTCGGCCCCCGCGCCCCGTCAGGCCGCCGTCCGAGTGCACGGCGCGACCGCCGTCCCGTCATCCCCGGTATCGGATCCGCCTCCGCGACGCGAGACCGCCACGGTTCACCGCGTGTCCGGTCTCTGCTGCTCCGCTCCGACTCCCGCCTCACTCGTCGTTGCTGTTCCCGATGCCGGAGCCCCCGCGCGAAGCGCGGGGGCTCCGGCATCATCCAGATAGACCGCTTCCCCTGCCGCCCCGAGCGTCACTCACGCGCGAACAGGAATTCCTGAATCTTCCCATCGGGCGTGCGATACATGAGCGCTCCGGCGGGCTGCTTGCCGGCGACGAACTTGATATCGGCGACCTCCATCCCACCACGCTCGCTCGTGTGGTCCACCTCGACCTTGCTGATCGGCCCGAGCGCACCGAGCGACCGACGTGCGCCCGCCACCAGCTCCGGCGTCAGAAACGCGCTGTAGTCGTCGCCGAGTGTCGACCGGTCCACGCGGCCGCTCGCCAGCGCCGTGAGGAACGTGCGGGCCGCGTCCACGGCCGGTGGCCCGCTCACCACCGGGACGTCGGTATGGGGGACGAGCTTCTCCAGGATCGCCTCCTCGAGGTTCCCCAGCGCGGCGAAATCGGTGTTCGCCATCAGCACGATGGCCGACCGCGTCGACGGCACGACGACGTTCTCGGCCACGAACCCGCTCACGGCGCCGCCGTGCGCGACCACAACCGCCGGTCCCTGATCCCGGATCCCGAGGCCGCACCCGTAGCCCGACGTCCGGCCGTCGGCGAACCGCCGGGCGGTCGTGAGCGTGCGATAGGACCCAGGATCCAGCACCTTCCCCCCGATCAACGCGAGGTCCCACGTCAGCAGGTCCCGCGGCGTCGACCAGATGGCGCCGGCGCTGCCGGCCCATCCTCTCCCTTCGGGCCTGGCAGGGATCGGGTTCCCGAGCGCGAAGCTCGTATAGCCGCTCGCCATGTCCGCGCCCGGGCCACCCGGAAGGGGATCGTACTGCGTGCGCGTCATTCCGAGCGGGGTGAAGAAGCGCTGCCCGAGAAACGTCCCGAACGGCTGACCGCTGACCTTCTCCACGACCCGGCCCAGAATGAGGAAATTCGTGTTGCTGTACGACCACCGCGTTCCAGGCTCGAAGTCGAGGGGGCGCGTCGCGTACTCGGCGATGATCGAATCGGCGGTCGCGTCCTTCTGCATCTCGCGGTCGACGAAGTCGAGCGGATAGAAGTCGCGGTAGCCGGAGACGTGCTGGCCGAGCTCGAGGAGCGTGATGTCGTTGGCCCGGGTCAGCGTCGGGAAGTACTTCGCGACCGGGTCGCTGAGCGAGAGCTTCCCGGCCTGCGCGAGCAGGAGCACGGCCGAGCAGGTGAACTGCTTGGTGACCGAGCCGATCGCGAACATCGTCGTGGGCGCGACGGAGTCGGGCGTCCCGAGCGCTTTGACACCGTAGCCCCGTGCCAGCACGATCGAGCCGTTCTGCGCCACGCCGACCGACAGGCCCACCAGGTGCTTCTCGGCCACCGTCTTCCGAATCATGCTGTCGAGCTGTGCCGGTCGCACGGGAGCCGGCTGTGCGGCAGCCGGGATCTGGGCCGCGGGCGTCGTGTCCTGAGCCGTGGTGCCCGCGTCCCGCGCGCCGTCCCGCGGGCGTCCGCACGCCACGCATGCGAGGATGGCGGCAGCCGTGCCGGCACGGACGGAGCGGAGCGGATGGCGCGGTAGCAGGGAAGGGGTCATCATGGAGCGTGAGTATGCGCGCCCGGCCGAGGGGTGGCAAGCAGCGCGGCCACGGCATGCCGGGCGGGCCGGGTTGCCCCGGGTGGCGCGACGCCGGCTGGTTCGTCCCCTTCGGGTGGCGCAACCGGACTCGTCGCGACGGTGGAGGACGGTGGAGGTGCATCTGAGGTCTCGGGACACGGTTGCACGCGAGGGCCGGAGCGGTGCCGGTCGGAGCCGCCGGACCCCGGACGGCCGCGGCGTGCGGTGGACCGTATGAGGCGCGACTCGCAGGAGTCCCCCAGTTGGGCCGCCTACGCGGGCGGCACCCGGGTCGGCGGGAGTCTGCTCGCGCTACTGGGCTCGGTCGGACTCGTTGCGCACCTCACGGGGGCCGCTCCCCTCCTCCCGGCCAGGCCCGGCCTCGAGCCGGTGGCGTCGGTCGCCGCGTTCGTGTTCGCGCTTCTGGGCGCGAGCCTCTGCACCCTCGGTAGCACGTCGCCGAGCGCCCGTCCAGCCACGCGCGCGCTCGTCGTGGGCTCGCTCGTCATCGCCGCCGGCCGGATCGTCGAGATCGCGACAGGGACCGACCTGCACGTCCCCTGGGTGGCGGGGCTCGAGCAGTGGCAGCGATTGACGGGACGCATGGGGTTGGTCACGAGCCTCTGTTTCGTCATCGCCAGCCTGGCGCTGCTCGGCGAGACTCGCGCGTCGCCGCGTCGGTCGAGCATCGACCCGACGTCGATGGCCGGTGTGCTCGTGGCGTCGGCCGGTCTCGTCGTCTCCCTCGGCTACATGTACGGCGCCCCCGTGCTGAATCGGGACGGCAGCCCGGCGCTGCCCTTTCCGGCGTCCATCCTGTTCGTGGTGCTCGGCCTCTCGCTGGTCATCCCGGCCCGTCTCCGCGACCGGGCCGCGCGGCAGATGCAGGACAGCAGCAACCGGAGGCGGGTCGAGGCTGGCCTGATCCGGCAGGGTGTCATCGTCGAGACGATTTCCGACGCCGTGGTGGTGACGGACCTGAGCGGGCGAGTCACCGACTGGAACCCGGCCGCCGAGCGGATCTTCGGCTACCCGGCGGCGGCGATGCTCGGCCGGGAGGCGGCCCGCGTGCTCCGCCCGCGGCACCACCCGCCGCTCGGACGGGCCATCCGACGGCGTCTCGTGGTCGACGGACGATGGTCCGGCGAGCTCGCCTTCGTCCGGCGCGACGGCGCGGCGGGGATCGCCGACGTGGTCGTCGTGGTCCAGCGCGACGCCGCCGGGACGCGTGTCGCGTGGATCAGCGTGAGCCGCGACGTGACCGAACGGAAACGGACCGAGGAGGCCCTGCAACGCGGCGAGGAGCAACTCCGGCGATCCCAGCGGCTCGAAGCGGTCGGGCAGTTGGCGGGCGGCATCGCCCACGACTTCAACAACATGCTGACCGCGGTCAAGGGTTACAGCGCGCTCCTCCTCAGCCAGATCGACCCCGGCGACCCGCGGAGCGAGGACGTCCGCCAGATCGATCGCGCGGCCGACCGCGCCGCGGCGCTCACGCGCCAGTTGCTCGCCTTCAGCCGTCGACAGCTGCTGCGGCCGCGGATCTTCGACCTGAACCGGACCGTGACGGAGTTGGAGCAGATGCTGCGCCGACTCGTCGCCGAGGACATCAGGCTGGTCACGGCCCTCGAGCCGCGCCTGCGCTGCGTCCGCGCCGATCCCGGGCAGATCGAGCAGGTGATCATGAATCTCGTCGTCAACGCCCGCGACGCGATGCCCCACGGCGGGACGCTGGCCATCACGACCGCCAACGTCGCGCTCGACGCCGGCGACGCCGCGCGCCATGCGTCGATCAGCGCTCCGCCGGGTGCGTACGTGATGCTCGCCGTGAGCGACACCGGATGCGGCATGGACGCCGCGACCCAGGCGCGCGTCTTCGAGCCCTTCTTCACCACCAAGGAGCCGGGCAAGGGCACCGGCCTGGGCCTCTCGACCGCCTACGGCATCGTCAAGCAGTCCGGCGGCGGGATCTGGTGTGACAGCGAGGTCGGCCTCGGGACGACCTTCAGAGTCTATCTCCCGAGCGCGGACGGCACCGTCGAGCAACCGGCCGGGGCGGAGGCCAACCGGAGGGTCCGGAGCGGGTCCGAGACCGTGCTCCTCGTCGAGGACGATGCGGCCGTCCGGACGATGGTGCGGCGCGTCCTCCTCGAGCACGGCTATCGCGTGCACGAGGCCTCCGACGGGGCGGCTGCGCTCCGCCTCTGTGAGACCGTCGGGGAATCCATCGATCTGATCGTCACCGATATCGTGATGCCGGAGATGAGCGGACCCGAGCTGGCCCGCCGTGTCCATCTTCGCCGGCCGGACATGCAGGTGCTGTACATGTCGGGCTACACGGACGACGCGGCGCTGCGGGAGAGCTTCCTGCCCCCCGGATCGCCGTTCATCGAGAAGCCGTTCGCCCCCGACGCCCTCGCCACCCGCGTCCGGGATGCGCTCGACGCGCATCGCGCCGCGGGACATGTTACCGACGTCACGGAGTGTCGCGACCCGACACCCATTCCCTGAGATCCCGCCGTGTTGCGGACACCCACGCCTCGTTCGACCCCGCGCCATCGGCGCCCACTCACGCGCGGGCCACTCGCGCTCCTCACGGCCGTCATCGCGGCCGCTTGGGCCCGGCCGGGCCGCGCCCAGACACAGCCCTCGGTGCCCCTGGCCCCCGCGGTCACCGCGGCCGGGCGACGGCCCGTCCCGGGCCCCGTGTACCAGATCCCGGAGTTCACGCGCGCCGTCGATCGCGGGACGCGCACGAGGACCGGCCGGCCGGGCGCGGCGTACTGGGTCCAGCACGCCCGCTACGCGATCGACGCGCGTCTCGACGTCGGCACGAACCGCGTCTCCGGGCACGAGCGGATCGTGTACCTGAACGAGTCGCCGGACACGCTCCGTCGTCTCGCCGTCTACCTCCGGCAGAACGCGTTCGCGGCCGGCAATCCGCGCCGGCAGCCCGCCCCGATCACCGGCGGCGTGACGCTCGGATCCGTCTCGGCCGACGGCGAGGTGATCCCGCCCCAGTCCACGCGGGTCGCCGCGGTCCCGATCACGCTCGTCGGGGCGCACCCGGTCCACGCGCGGAGCGGGTACGTGGTCGAGGGCACGGTCATGTGGATCCCGCTCCCGTCGCCGCTACTCCCGCACGACAGCGCCCGACTCGAGCTCTCCTGGTCGTATAGCCCGCCGCCCTCCCCATCCGACGGGCGGCAGGGCCGCGAAGATCACCATCTCTACTTCATGGGATACTGGTACCCGCAGGTGGCGGTGTACGACGATGTGAGCGGGTGGGTCACCGACCCGTATCTCCTGGAAGCCGAGTTCTACATGGACCCGGCGGACTACGACGTGCGCGTGACCGTTCCGCATGGCTGGTCGGTGGGAGCGACCGGGACACTCGAGAATGCCCGTGAGGTGCTCTCACCTGGCGCGCGGGCGCGGCTCGCGGAGGCCCGCCGCACGGGGCGCGTGGTGCACATCGTCACCCCTGGCCCCGCGGCGGCATCGGCGTTCAGCGGCCGTGGACCGACGGCCACCTGGCACTTCACTGCCGCCGGGGTCCGGGATTTCGCCTGGGGAACGAGCGACCAGTACGTGTGGGACGCCACCCGCGCGGTGGTCGCGACCGACAGCGCCGGATCTGCCGCGTCCGGGGGCGGGCCGCGCGACACGGTCGATATCTCGAGCTTCTATCGCATCTCCAAGCCGGCGGCAGCGTGGGCGATCGGCGGCGCCCGGTTCACGCGCGACGCGATCGAGCAGCTCTCGGCCTACCTCTGGGCCTACCCGTGGCCGCAAATGACCTCGATGGAGGGGGTGCTCGAGAGCGGCGGGATGGAGTACCCGATGATGACGCTCATCTCTCCCTGGGCCGACACGCTGTCGCTGGCGGGAGACGTCATGCACGAGACGGGACACATGTGGTTCCCGATGCAGGTCGGGTCCAACGAGACGCGCTACCCGTGGATGGATGAGGGGTTCACGCAGTTCGATGTCGCGCAGGGGATGCGGGTGCTCTACGGCGAGCCCCGCAGCGGCGGCCGCCCCAACGACTCGGAGGAGGGGCAGCGCCAGCTGTACCTCGGCGCCGCCCTGGCGGGCGACGACATGCAGTTGATGTGGCCCGGCGATCTGTACCCGCAGGACCTCTACTTCACCATGTACTACGACAAGACCGCGCAGGTACTGGCCGCGCTGCGCGGCGTGCTGGGGGAGGCGGCGTTCCACCGTGCCTTCCGCGAGTACGGCCGCCGCTGGGTCGGCAAACATCCGTACCCATACGACTTCTTCGATGCCATCGCCGACGTCGCGGGCCGCGACCTCTCCTGGTTCTGGACGACCTGGTTCTACGAGCCCTGGCCGCTCGCCCAGGCGATCGCCTCGGTCGACCCGCAGGGCGACTCGACCGCGATCACGATCGAGGATCGCGGGCTCGCCCCGATGCCGACCCCGATCGCGGTCTCCCGGGCCGACGGCACCGTGCAGCGGCTCGACGTCCCGGTCGATGTCTGGCTCGCGGGCGCCCGGCGCCACGTGGTCCGCGTCCCGTCGACGCCGCGCGTGGTGAAGGTGGAGATCGATCCGGCCGGGCTCTTTCCGGATCTCGAGCGGAGCAGTAAGGTGTGGCAGGCATCGCCGTGACCGCGGCAAACACGTGACCGCGCATGACCCGCCGTACCCGCGCCTCGCCCGCGCCCGGCCAACCGACGCCGCGCGGTCGGCGTAAGGCACGGGACAGCGGCGCCGACCATGCACCCGGACTTTCCATGGCTACCGATCCCATCGCTCCGTCGCTCCGGATTGCCCTCGCGCGCCGTCCGCACCGTGCACCGGTCGGGGCGATCCTCACGGCATGCGCGTTGGCGAGCCTCGCAGGCTGCTCGCATGATCGCACGACCGGCGTCGGGCCCCTGGCGTTCGCGGCTCCGCTCGCGATCACCAGCGCCACGGTCAGCGCCAATCCGTTCAACGCGCTGTCGACGGTCGTCACGTTCACGACCACCGGTGCCGACTCGGCGCGGGTCATTTCGATCAGCTCGACCGAACCGGATGACCGCGGGGTGACCCCGTTCACGCGGATCCAGGGCGGCACGGGGCGGATCGTCACTCTCGGGCTGCTCCCGCGGTCCACGTACACGCAGACGCTTCAGGTGTGGGGTGGCCGGCATGTGATCACCCAGGCGCTCAGCGCGCAGACGGGCGACCTGTCGCCGTACCTGAAGAAGATCTCCCTGCATGTGACCGGCACCTTCGGCCCGGGGTACACCGTCGTCTCGCCGGCCGCCTATCTCCCCGGCGACAGCGTCGTCGTGGTGGCGTTCGATGCGATCGGGCGCGTCCGATGGTATCGCTGCTTCCCGCCCGTTGGCGGCGCCGAGAGCAAGCAGCAACCCAACGGGCACTTCACGGTTGCCCTCGGCCCCTCGCTGGGCTTCGGTCCGGTCGGGGACCAGTACGTGGAGTTCCTGCCGAGCGGGGAGCAGGTCGCGACGTACGGCACGGCGGGCTCCGTGCTGACCGATCCGCACGACGTGCTCCTCACCGGAGACTCGCTCCACCCCACGGCCCACTTTCTCACGTACACGTCCCGTCCCTTCGACTTCTCCCCGCTCGGCGGTCCGGCCAACGGGATCGGCATCGGCCATCAGGTCGTGCGACAGGGACCGGCCGGGACCCAGGTCTTCTGGGACGCGTGGGACCACTACGGCATCGCCGACTGGATCGAGCCGACCGGCGTGGCGTCGCCGGGTGACTTCGACCATCCCAACTCGCTCGCCTTCGACCTCGCCGGCAACTACATCGTCTCCTTCCGCAATCTGGGCGCGGTCATCGCGCTCGACGCCCAGACGAGCGCCACCCTCTGGCAGCTCGGGGGACGCGCGAACCAGTTCACCATCGTGGGGGATCCCCTGGGAGAGTTCAGCGGTCAGCACGGAGTGAACATGCTGCCCAACGGACATCTGCTCCTGTACGACAACGGGCTCCGACACTCGCCGCCGCACAGCCGCGCCGTGGAGTACGCGCTCGACCTGTCCCGCCATGTCGCGACGATGGTGTGGGAGTACGAGCCCAGCCCGCGCATCTTCACGACGATTCTCGGGTCGGCACAGCGGCTGCCGAGCGGAAACACGCTCGTGGGGTTCGGGTACGTCGGCCAGATCCACGAAGTGACGCCGGGGCGGCAGGTCGTCGGACGTGCGACATTCTCGCTCGACGGTAGCCCGATCTTCTATCGGGCCCACCGGATACAGTCCCTGTACCAGTACCTCGGGCCGTAAGGCTGAGCTTCGTTGCCCCGCACCGCGGGCGCGTGGTATCCTCAAGGCCGCACCGCGCGCTCGCTCCCGCCGAGCCGAGTGCGCCGTGGCGGCTGGGATGTTCCACCCACACGCGAGGGTACCGCTATGGAACGGCAACGGGCCCAGGACCGGATGGTCGCGGACTGTCGGCGTTTTCCAAGTGACAAGAACTGCAGCCTCACCATCGCCGGCACCGAGGACGAGGTGCTGGCGGTCGCGGTGCGGCACGCGGTGAACGAGCACGGCCACGCCGACACCCCTGAGCTGCGGAACCAGATCCGGGGGCTGCTACAGCCGGAGCGGAGTGGCGCCGAGGCCGTCGGCCGCATGGCCTGAGATGCGGGGGCCGCCGGCGAGCCGTCCGCCACGGAGGGCGGCTCGCGGAAGGGCCACTCGCGGAAGGGCCACTCGCGGAGGCACCCCGGTTCCCGCCAGATCGCTCCGGCCATCGGTCGGAGCGATCTCCGTTTCCGGGTGGACCGACCGCCGGGGCGACGCCGCGAGCCGCGTCCCGGTAGTGGGTCAACGTGACCCACTACCCGCGTCCCCGGCGCCTTGTCAGGCCCGTGGCCCGACACTATACTCGCGACGATCCGGAACCGGAGCCGTCCGGCGGGGCCGTCCCAGAATTCGGGACAGCGTCGCCGTCTGAGCGCGGCCCGTGATCCCGCCGTCGTCGTCCCCTCCACCCTGGGTGCTGCATGCGTAGACCGTTCATCATTCCGGCGCTCCTGGCGCTGGCCACGATCGTTCGCGCGCAGGATCCGGGCGCGACGGTCCCCGGCAGCGTGAAGCTGGGCGCCAGCAAGAAAGTGCACGAGCTGGCCCATGTCGTGAACCACCCAGGCGTCTGGAAGGCGGCGGACATCGAGATCGAGCAGGACCCCGGGCGCCCGTACGTGTACGTCTGCGGGTTCGTGAACTTCGACACGCAGATCTACGACATCAGCAACACCGCGCACCCGAAGTTGATCTACGACTGGACCATCGAGCATCCGGAGCTGCACAAGGGGATCGGCGCGATGGACGGGAAGTACTTCAAGATCGGGAACAAGTACTACTACGCGCAGTCGTTCCAGTTTCTCCAGGGCAGCCCCGACGCCGACCTGGGCGCGGTGATCTTCGATGTGACCGGCCTGCCCGACACGTCCACGGTCAAAGTGGTGGCGCGTATCCGCTACCCGCAGGCGCCTGGCGGCTTCCACAACAGCTTCGCGTACAAGCACTCGGACGGGCGCGTGCTGTACTTCGCCACCGTGAACGAGTCCAAGGCGCTCGTCTACGATCTCGACAAGGTCGTCACCCCGGGCTCCGATCCGAGCACCTGGCTGGTTGGCGAGGTGCCCAATCCGACGCCGATGAAGCAGCTCGGCAACGGCGGCTACCACGATTTCTACGTCGCCTATGATCCGGCCACCCACCAGGACAAGTTCTACGGCGCCGGGCTCGGTGGCTTCTCGGTCTGGGATGTCACCCACACGGACGCCCCGAAGCAGCTCTTCACCATCACGAGCCTCGGCCAGGATATCGCCCATACGTTCACGCCGTCGCCGGACGGGAAGTACGCCGTCACCGAGACCGAGTACCAGTATACGCCGCTCCGCATCTGGGATCTCACGCCCGGCCAGGAGGGCAAGGTACAGAACATCGACACCCCGATCAGCGCCTGGACGGCCGACTGGCGCGACCTCTCCCACAACCACGAGGTGCGCTGGCCGTACGTGTTCGTGTCGGCGTACGAGGACGGCCTGCAGATCTTCAGCCTCAAGGATCCCAAGCACCCGCAGACCGAAGGGCACCTCTACACCTGCCAGTGCGAGCACGAGCACGGGTTCGGGAACACGCCCGACAACAACTGGGCGAGCACGACGAGTGTCATGCAGGGCGCCTTCGGCGTGGACGTCCGCAATCGGGACGGGCTGATCGTCATCTCGGACATGCGGACCGGCCTCTGGCTCGCCAAGCTCGACGGCTTCAACGGGTGGAATGGCCGTGAGTACGGCCAGCCCAACATCTCGAGCGTGCAGGACTATGACCACGGCCCGGCGCACCCGCCGATCTCGATGGCAGAGCCCGGCGCCGCGCCGGTCGGGCGTTGAGGGCCGGACGGGCCGCTTCGCTCTGTCTCTGCGCGGTGCTCCTCGCGACCGCCGGCGCCGTCCCTCGCGCCGGCGGTAGCGGGGCCACCGACCCGTACCAGATCCACCTCTTTCCGACACCCACCGCGCCCGGGGCGTCCGGTGACGCGCGCCTCGTGTTCGCCGCGTCGCCGTTCGGGGTCGCGGTCAGCGAGGATGGACGCGCGCGCTACGACGTCCAGATCACCGCCGCCGGGCTTCCGGAGCCATCGACACTCGGCGCCTACGCACGCTACATCGCCTGGGCGGCGACCCCGGATCTGACGACGTGGGTCCGCCTCGGGACCGTCACCAACGGCAAGAACACCGTCGGCCCGGTCGATCTCAACAAGTTCCTGCTCGTCGTCTCCGCCGAGTCGTCGCCGGCGCCGGCGTCGCAGACGGGGCCGACCGTTCTGCACGGCACCTCGCCCAGCGGCTACCTCCAGTCGTTCCTCTCGCACCCCCTGTTCAGGGGCTTGCCCCAGTGAGACCGGGCATCCTCGTGCTGGGCGCACTCCTCGCCCTGGCCGGCCCGGCGCCCTCGGCCCGGGGGCAGGGGACCGCGGCGGGGGCTGCGGGACGGGACACGTCGGGGATGGCCGGGATGAGTGGGATGACCGGGACGCGCCGAACGGGGGCGGACACGGGGGCACCGGCGTCCGCGCGCGGACGCCGGGATTCGGCCATGGCGGCGATGCCCGGGATGTCCGGGATGGGCGGCGGTGCCATGACGATGCCGATCCCGATGCCGGCCGGCATGGTCATGATGCCCGGGCTCGTGGGGCTCGCGCCGCCCGGCGGCACCTTCCTGCCGGGCGGGCAGGCCGATCTGGGTGCCCTGCCGGCGGCGCGCCCCCGGAGCCTCGTGCCCCTCGCCAATGGCGACACGCTCGACCTCACCGCCACGCTCGTCCGACGGACCATGAACGGCCGGCCGGTCGCCATGTACGGCTTCAACGGCGAGATCCCCGGTCCGCTCATTCGCGTGCCGCAGAACGCGACCATCATCGTCCGCTTCCACAACCGGATCGACCTCCCGAGCGCCGTGCACTGGCACGGCGTCCGATTGGAGAACCGGAACGACGGCAGCCCCGGCGTGACCCAGCAGCCGGTCCCGGTCGGCGGAAGCTTCGTCTACCGGGTGCACTTCCCGGACGCGGGACTGTACTGGTATCACCCGCACGTGCGGGAGGACGTGGAGCAGGCGATGGGCCTCTTCGGCAACATGATCGTGGACTCGCCGGACAGGGACTACTACGCCCCCGCGAACAGCGAGCAGGTGCTCATGCTCGAGGACCTGCTCACCAACGCCGACACGCTCATCCCGTTCGGCCGGCCGGGCCCCGACTTCGCCCTCATGGGCCGCGTCGGCAACACGATCCTCGTCAACGGCGAGCCGCACTACGCGCTCCAGGCGTCGCAGGGCGAGGTCGTCCGCTTCTACCTCACCAACGTCTCGAGCTCGCGCACCTACAACCTGTCGTTCGGCGGCGCCGCGATGAAGATCGTCGCGTCCGACGTCAGTCGCTTCGAGCACGAGGAGCGGATCACGAGCATCATCATCGCGCCCGCCGAGCGGTACATCGTCGACGTCCGGTTCGACCATCCGGGCTCGTACGCGCTGGTCAACGCCGTCCAGGCGATCAACCATTTCCGTGGGGAGTTCGCGCCCGAGGTGGATACCCTGGGTGCGGTCGCCGTCGCGCCCACGCCGGCGACGCCGGACTACGGGAGCGCCTTCGCGACGCTGCGCGACAACGCGGCGGTCTCGCGCGAGATCGACCGGTACCGCGCCGCCTTCGACCGTCCGCCGGACAAGACCTTGCGGCTCACGGTCAGGGTCAACGGTCTGCCGCTGGCGACGGTCCAGTTCATGAGCGTCGACACCGCCTACTTCGCGCCGGTGGAGTGGGTGGACGGCATGCCCGACATGAACTGGCTCTCGACGAGCGACGAGGTGCGCTGGATCCTGCGCGACGACGCGACCGGGAAGGAGAACATGGACATCGACTGGCACGTCCGGCAAGGGTCGATGGTCAAGCTCCGGATCTACAACGATCCGATGTCCTTCCACCCCATGCAGCACCCCATGCATCTCCACGGCCAACGGATGTTGGTGGTGTCGCGCGACGGCGTCCCGACGAAGAACCTCGTCTGGAAGGACACGGTCCTCATCCCGGTCGGCGAGACGGTGGACCTGCTCATCGACGCGTCCAATCCCGGCGCGTGGATGCTGCACTGCCACATCGCCGAGCACCTTGGCGCGGGGATGATGACCGTCCTGCACGTCGACCCGACGTCATGAGCCATATCGACATTCTCGGTCGCCTCTCGTCCAGCCCCTGGACGGCCATTCCGCTGCTCTTCGCCGCCGGCGTGCTCACGAGCCTCACGCCGTGCATCTATCCCATGATCCCGATCACGGCCGCGATCGTCGGGGGCGAGAGCGTCGGACGGGGGGCGGCGGGCTCGCGTGCCCGCCCGCTGGCGCTCACGCTCAGCTACGTGCTGGGGCTCGCGCTCGTCTACGCGACGCTCGGCCTGCTGGCCGGACTCACCGGCACGCTCTTCGGCGCGATCAGCTCGAACCCGTGGGCGTATTTCGCGATGGCGAATCTGCTCGTCCTGTTCGCCCTCGTCATGGCCGATGTCGTGCCGCTCCGCATCCCGGCGGCCCTGACGAGTCGTGCCGCCCGAGCCGGGCGGGGGGGCGACATCGCCGGGGCGTTCGTCATGGGCGCGGCCTCGGGGCTCGTCGCCGCCCCGTGCTCGGCGCCGGTCATGGCGGGCGTGTTGACCTGGGTCGGTACGACGCGCAGCGGCCTGCTCGGGTTCGTGTACCTCTTCGTCTTCACGCTCGGGATGTGCACGTTTCTCGTCGTCGCGGGTATCTCGACCGGGGCCCTGGCCCGCCTGCCACGGGCCGGCACGTGGATGCTCTGGGTGAAGCGCGCCTTCGCGCTGATCATGGTCGGCGCCGCCGAGTACTACCTGGTTCTCATGGGTCAACAGCTCGTCTGACAATGACGACATCGGTTCCGGTTGGACGGCATGCCGGTGGGCGTGCCGGTGGGCGTGCCGGTGGGCGTGCCGGTGGGCTGCCGGCGGGACGCGCTCTCGGGTGCGGGGGCGCCAGGCGCACCGCTGCCGCCGCGCGGGGTCGACTGACCGGGGCGCTCGTGGCCGCCATCGTGGTCGGTGCGGCCGTTGCGGCGCGGCCCGCGTCGGCCCAGGACGGGGGGATCGCCCTCGGTGCCCGGGCGCCGGCCGCCAGCGTGCGAACGCTGGACGGCAAGCCGGTCGACCTCGCGAGCGTCGTCGGTCCCGGGCCCGCGCTGATCGAGTTCTGGGCGACCTGGTGCCCGAACTGCAAGGAGCTCGAGCCGACGCTGTCGGCCGCTCGGGCGAAGTATGCCGGACGCGTGACGTTCGTGACGGTGGCGGTCGCGATCAACGAGTCGATCGAGCGGGTACGGCGGCACGCCGCCAGCCATCCCATGGGCCCGTCGATCGTGTACGACGCCGACGGCACGGCCGCGAGCGCGTACGACGCGCCGGCCACCTCTTACGTGGTGGTGATCGACCGGACCGGCCGCGTCGTCTACACCGGCGTCGGAGGCACCCAGGATCTGGACGCCGCCATCCGCAAGGCTCTCTGAGCCCGGTTGGGACCGGCGGTCCCGCCCGGCCCGGTCTGGCGTGCCGCCCCGGCGGTCAGGGTTGCATACACGACAGAGCCCACGCGCCAGGCACGTGGGCTCTGTCATCGTCGCCGCATGCGGGTTCGCTACTCGCCGCCGCTGCTCCCGCCCGGTGCCCCTCCGCCCGTCGCCGTTCCTGAGGCCTTCTCGACGGCGTGCGCCAGGTCGCTATACGACTGCGGCGCGAGCACCTTGAACGGCTTGGCCACGTAGGTGACACGCCCGTCCGGGGCCACGACGAACAGCGACCGGTTGTCCACGTTGTTCTTCTCGTCGAAGGCGCCGTAGATCTTGCCGACGGCGCTGCCACTGTCGCTGGCGAACACGATCGGGAAGTCCGACTCACGTGCCCAGTTCGCGAGCGTCGTGTCGGCGTCGACACTGATGCCGATCACCGCCACCTTGCGGCCGTTCTTGAAGAGCGTGGCGTACTGATCACGGTACGCCTCCATTTGGATCGTTCAGCCCTTGGTCCGCGCCTGATAGAAGAAGGCCAGGACGACCGTCTGGCCCCGGTAGTCGCTGAGCCGAACCGGCGCCTGAAGAAGCCCGTACCGGGTCGCGCCGCGCAGCGAGAAATCGGGGGCCATGCTGCCGACCTCCGGGCCGGCGGCGCCAGGCGACGTCGGCGGGGCCGCTGCCTGCCCGTTCGCTCGCGATGCGAGCGCCGTCACGGCGACGGCCAGAGTCCCAACCCAGCGAGTACCCAAGGACATGCAGAGCGCTCTCGAGCGGAGGTGAGGAGGAGTCAGGGGGCGAATATACCCACCCGTCCGCGACTTGTCACGCGGCTGCGTCGCGCGTGAGCGTCGCGCGGTCGGCAAGGCGGCGTCCTTCGTCCGCCGCCGCCCGCGTCCTACCGGCCGGCCGGCGGCACGAAGAGGCTCGCGTCCAGTGGCACATCCGTCCGAACGTCCGAGTATTCCTCGCGCTGACGCAGCTTGCCGTCGGTGTAGAACTCGACCTTCTCGGAGAGCCAGCCGCCGCTCGGGAGGCGCACGTAGTTGTCGAACCGCGTGTCGGACGTCTTGCTCGAGTCCTGCCCCGCCGGCGCGAGGGACCGCACATAGAGCAGGCGCTCCTTGTCGATCCAGAGCTGCCGCGAGTGCAGATCGCCCGGCGCCGCCCCGATGACGTAGACCGGGCGCCCGTTCCAGGTGTCCTCGTGCACCGGCGCCATCGTGAAGTGCTCCGCGCGAAGCGATGCCAGCGTGCGCTCGACCGGCTGCACGTACACGTCGAAGCCGATCGTCAGGAGATAGTTGCCGCCGGCGAGCCGCCGCACGCTGTCCCCGCGGACCACGAACGTGGAGTCGTTGGCGAAGATGTACGCCATGGGGCCGGTCGCCCGCTCCAGATCGATGCGCAGCCGGCCGGGGAGCATCGCCTTCTCGCGCCAGGTCTCGATGACCATCGTGTCGGCCGGCGACCGGAGCGTCGTCCGCTGCGTGAACGTGAGTGTGTGATACCAGGTCGCGGCGTACCGGTCGTGCATGGCGCGGAGGATGCTCTCCCCGGTGGTCGCCGGCGCCTGCGGGCTCACCCGGGTCGCAGCCGCCATCGACCAGCACACGACGACCATGGGGAACAGGGCGGGGCGGGCGGGGCGGGCGGCGCGGGCGGGCCCGGCGGCCCGTCGCGCGAAGCGTGGCACAGTGAGGCGCATCGAGGGCTCCTTGGTCGTGTGGCGGGTGGCTCGGGCGCCGTACAAGCTACCGGCGGATCTCCGGCGTGCCAGGCCCGGCGGGTTGACAGCGCGGGTCCGGCGTCGTAGGAACAGCCTGTGACCGACGGCATCCCGACCGACCGGGTGGCGGCCGCCGATCGCCTCGACCGGCTGCCGTCGGCCGGCGCCGCCGCCCGCACCCGCGCCGTCGCGGCCGCGCTCATGTGGGTCGGCGGGTTCGTCGATGCCCTGGGCTTCCTCCTCCTCCGAGGTGTCTACCTCGGCAACATGACGGGGGACACGGTCGGCGCCGGGATTGCCGCCGTCCACCGGGACTGGCGAGAGCTCCTGACACGGGTGCAGCCGATCCTCGGCTTCGGGATCGGGCTCCTCGCGGGCGCGGTCGCCCAGGATGTCGCGCGGCGGGTCGGGGGCCGGCGCCTGCTCACCCTCGCCCTGGGGCTCGAGGCGGTCTGTCTCGCGGTCGTGGGCCTCCTGCCCGGCGGCGATGCGCGTCTCCGCATCCTCCTCGGCGCGGCGGCCATGGGCGTCCAGAACACGTCGTTGCGCAACAGCGGTATCCTGTCGCTCTATACGACGCACGTGACCGGGCTGCTCACCGAGCTGTCCGAGTATCTCTCGTCGGTCGTCGCCGGGCTGACCGGGATCCCGCACCACCGGCGAGCCCCGGAACTCTTCGGGCCGGTCGCCGCGAGCGAGCCGCTCTTCGCCCCAGCGACCGGCCCGGCGGCCCGCGCGCCGGGCCGAACGGCGCTCGGCCTCGCGCTGCTGTACGGGGTCTGGGTGACCGGTGTCGTGAGCTGCGCCGCGCTCCTCCCGACCTGGGGGCGGGCGATCGTGTGGATACCGGTCGCCGTCGTATCCGCGGTCGCCGTCACCGATCTCCTGCGCCCCATCGCCCCGGCCGGCGCATCCGGGGACGCGCACACCCCGGCGACCGTCGTGTCACGATCCCGCGCGTGATCACGGCGCCGTCACCCCACCGGGCGGGGCCAGGCATTCGTGCAGATGCGATTCGCGGGCGGCATGCATGCCGAACGGCGAACGGCGGGCCACATGCATGCCGCCCCCACGGACATCGCGATGCCCACCAGCGGGAAACCTTTCCGGGCGGTGTCCGGGTCCAATGGCCGGTACGCCCGGGTCCCCTTTTTTCCGACGGTCCCCATGCTCACAGCGCTCGTCGGGCTGACGCTCGGCGCGGCCCCAGCCCCGCACCCGCGCTCGCCCGAAGGCGTCGCACAGAGCGCGACGGCTGCCCCGGACACCCGCGCCGCCACGTACAACGGTCGCGGTGGACAGCTCACCGTCCGGATCCCGCGCGTCGACACACATATCGACATCGACGGGAGCCTGTCCGCGCCCGTGTGGCAGCAAGCAGCGGTGCTCACGGGCTTCTCCGAGTACCAGCCGGTCGATGGCGTGCCCGCCGAGGACTCGACCGAAGTCCTCGTCTGGTACTCGCCGACCGCGATCTACTTCGGGATCCGGGCCTACGAGCTGCATGGCGCGCCGCACGCCACCCTCGCCAACCGGGACAGGATCGACGGCGACGACAACGTGCAGTTGGTCATCAGCCCATTCGTCCACTCCCACCAGGCTCTCGTCTTCGCCGTCAATCCCTTCGGTATTCAGGAGGACGGGACGATCACCGAGGGAGTGCAGACCTCCCGCGGGTTCGGCGTGTCGAACAAGACCGGCCCCGACTCGACCGACCTGAGCCCCGACTTCGTCTACGAGTCCAAGGGGACGCCGACCGCCTTCGGCTATCAGGTCGAGGTCCGCATCCCGTTCCGGAGCATCAAGTTCCCGGCGAAGTCGCCGCAGGACTGGGGCATCAACATCGTCCGGCGCATCCAGCATTCGGGGCACCTCGACACCTGGTACCCGACCAGGCTCGCGGCGTCGTCGTACCTCGACCAGGCCGGGACACTCGCCGGGCTCACGAAGCTCGACGCGGGACTCGTCCTCGACCTCAACCCGATCGTCACCGAGAAGGCGTTGGGGAGCCGAGTGGTCTCGCCCGGACCCGGCTGGCAATACGGGGTGGAGCGGCCGCAGTTCGGCGGCAACGTGCGATGGGGGATCACCAACAACCTGCTGCTCAATGGCACGTATCGGCCCGACTTCGCCGAGGTGGAGTCGGACGCCACGCAGCTCATCCTCGATCCTCGCCAGGCGGTGCTGTACCCGGAGAAGCGTCCGTTTTTCCTCGATGGCCTCGAGCAGTTCAACACGCCCGCCAATCTGATCTACACGCGGCAGATCGAGGCGCCGATCGCCGCCAGCAAGCTGACCGGAAAGCTGGGCGACGTCTCGCTCGCCTACCTGGGAGCGATCGACAACCAGGGGTCTGCGGCCCTCGGCGGCGGCCATCCCGCGTTCAACATCCTCCGGCTTCGCCAGGACTTCGCGCAGGGCTCGCAGATCGGCGCCGCCTTCACCGACAAGGAGGAAGGGGGAAGCTTCAATCGGCTCGCGAGCGTCGACAGCCGGATCACCTTCGCCAAGCTCTACACGCTCACGTTCCAGGCCGCGGGTAGCAGCACGCGGCGCGGGGGCGTGAGCACCGCGGGGCCGCTCTGGTCGGCCGGCCTCACGCGGGCCGGGCGGTCGTTCATCATGAGCTATGGCCTGTCGGGCATCGACCCCGAGTTCGCGGCGGGGAGCGGCTTCATCTCGCGCGCCGGTGTCGCGAACGGGAGTGTCGACTGGCGGTACACGTTTTACCCCAAGCACACGTTCCTCGACACCTTCGGGATCGACCTGCTCGTGAACGATACGTGGGTCTACCGCGACCTGACCGCCGGCCATGCGCCCGAGGACCGCCGCTACCACATCACCTGGCTGTCCACGCTGCACGGCGGCTGGCAGTTGCTGTTCGGGCTCTACGCCGAGACGTACGGCTACGATCCGACACTGTACGCGAACTACTATCTCGGCCATCCGTCGGGGACCGGCACGACCTTCACGCACTTCGTCGGGACGCCGATCATCCCCAACACCGACTACGTCCTCCAGGTCAGCACCCCTGCCTTCTCGAAGTTCGACCTGTCGCTCCTGGAGCTGAGCGGGCGTGACGAGAACTTCTTCGAGTGGTCCTCGGCCGACATCAGCGTCACCGAGGCGACGCTCAACTACCGGCCGACGGACAAGCTGCGGCTCCAGCTCATGTACAATGCCCAGATCTATTGGCGGCACGACGACTATTCGATTGCCGCCAAGACGCTGATCCCCAGACTCGGCGTCGAGTATCAGCTGTCGCGCCCCATCTTCTTCCGGATCATCGGCCAGTACGATGCCACCTATCAGAACAATTTGCGGGACGACGCGCGGACCGGGCTGCCGATCTACTTCTTCGATCCCGCGAGCGGCACGTACGCGCGGGCGGCGGCGTTCCAGTCGAACCGGTTCCAGCTCACCGGGCTCTTCTCGTATCAGCCGATCCCGGGCACGGTCGCCTTCGTCGGCTACGGCAACAATCTCGCCGAGCCCGACGGCTTCCACTTCAACCCCCTCCATCGGGTCGCCGACAACTTCTTCGTCAAGTTCAGCTACCTGTTTCGCATGCAGTGAGACGCCCGGGCCGGGCGGTGGGCTCCGCCAGGGCCTGCGCGGCGCGCCCGGTACGGGTACATCGTGTCCAGGGCAGGCATCGGGCGCTCGACGCTCACCGGCGCGGTGATCGAGCGCAGGCTCGGCCCCCGGCGACGGCCCGGAACTGGAACACCGTCCGCGAGCTGGCCGCCTTCGCGGCGAGCTAGGGTCGGCGCCAGATGTCGAGGATGCCCGTCGTGCGGTGGCCGTTGGCGTTGCCCTCGGGCAGCACGATCCGGCCGTCGGCGACGATGGGGCTGTTCCAATGCCCGCTGCCGCAGGCGAGGTCGGCGACCTGCTCTCCCGTCTCCGGCCGATAGACGCGGAGCGCGCCGGCCGGATCGTACACGTAGAGGAGCCCGCCGGCGACGACTGGACTCGTGCCGGCATGGTCGTTCCGCCACATGGGGCGGAGTCGCCCATCCGCGAACGCCCACGCCGCGGTGCCGCCACCGTCGGCGGCGATCGTCCAGACGGCCGTCGCCGTGTGCACGACCGCCGGGGTGGTGAAGAGATCGGCGCCCGACGGGGTCGAGACGCTCTGCACCTCGCCGCCGAGATGGGGGGTCGCCCCGCGCAGGTGGTCGAGCGAGAGGAGACGGATCCGTCCATCCTTGCCACCCTGGGCCACGAATCCGCCGGCCAGCAACACGGGCGATGTGGAGCCCAGGTCCCCGTCGCTCTCGTCCAGATCCCGGGTGTTCGCCGGCGTGTAGTTGCCGAGCAGCCGCGACGCCGTCGAGTCGAGTTGCAGCACGGCATCGCCCCAGTCCGTCCGGCCATCCCAGCGCCCGTTGCCCGTCGCCACGAAGATGTCGCCCGTCGCCGAGTCGATCACCGCGCCGGCCCGCCCCCAGATCGCCGACCCCGACTCGGCGCAGCTACCCGGATCGATCAGTCCCGGCCGGTCGCTACAGAGCGAGTTCCACACGTGGCGGAGCTCGCCGGTCGCGGCGTCGAGCACGGCGACGTGCCCCTGGTACGGCGGCGCGTCCCCGATGTAGCCGCCGGTCGTGGCGACGATCCGGCCGCCGAAGTACGCGAGCGGCGCGGCGATCTTCTCGCGTCGCGCCAGTCGCGTGATCGCCGTGCGCCAGACGACGTGACCGTCGTCGACGGCGAGCTTCTGGATGAAGCCGTCCGGGGAGGCCGCGTACACGAACTGGTGATCGGGATCGGCGACCGGAGTCGCGGTCGTGATCTGACTCGACCCGGCGACAGACCCGTAGCTCGACGGCGTGTATCGCCAGAGGATCGCGCCATCGCTCGCATCGACCGCGAGCGTGCGGCCATACGTCGTCGTGACGAAGAGGACGTCGTGCGTCGCGCCGCCCACGCGAGCGCCGTGGAGGTAGATGGCCGACGCGTCGACGGTGCCGTCGATCGGGACCTGCTGGCGCCGAAGCGAGCCGATCGTCTGCGCGTCGATGCCGGTAGCGGCGGTCGAGGTGTTGGATCGGCCGACGTCCCAGCCGAATTGCGCCCAGTCGGTGGACGCGGGCGCCGAGTCGGCGGCGTCCACCGACTGGCGCGCGCTGTCATGCTGTCCGGCCGCAGGGCTCGCGAGTCCGGCCGCGAGTCCCGCGACCAGCCGGGCGGTGCACATCGCCCGGCACATTGCGCTGCGCGCTCCGTCGACGAACCGCACCGCTGGCCTCACCGCGTCCGTATCGACCCGTTCGTGGCCCTCGCCCCTCTGGAGTATACGGGGGCGACTCCCGGTTTCCGACTCCCCTGATCGGCAGCACCCTGGGGCCCGGTCGGCCCCACATACCCGATCGCGCCGATCGATCGCGCGCGGCGGGAGCCGCCAGCCCTACAGGGCGACGTTCAGGCGGACCTGAAACGTGCGCGGCCGGCCGACCGACCGTCCGCTGAAGAAGGCGCCCTTCAGCAGGTATCGATCATCGAAGAGGTTGTCGACGAAGACCTCGGGCCGGACCACCCGCCCGTGGACGGCGAGCGTGTAGCCGAGCGCCAGATCCTGGACGTAGCTCGGGCGCACCTTGAACGCGGAGTTGAAGCAGAGCAGGCCGGTGCAGTACTTCCCGTACCCAGGCTGGTAGCCGGTGACGTGGTTACCCGTATCGGCGCGCACGGTCGAATCCGGCGAGATACCGTTGGTGAGCCCCGTGCCGTAGATCCCGGTCGCGCTGACGTAGAGATGCTGGAGGGAGTAGAGGACGTTCGCCACTGCCGACACGCGCTGGTCGTGGTCGAGATCGAAGTACCTGGTCGGCGGTAGCGAGATCGGAAAGAACCCACCGGTCACGGGCGGCGCGCCATACGCGTGGTTGATGGCGAGGTTGACGTAGCCCGAGATCGGCCCCGGCGGTCGAAAGTCGAGCGCCGCCTCGAGCCCCGTGATGTGCACCTTGCCGATGTTCACCGATGTCGTGATCGCCGATCCGGGGACCGTATTGTCATCGATGCCGGGACTGCTACTCTTGTAGTAGCCGGACAGTCGCCCCACGAATCCCAGCGGAAAGCGGTGGATGTAGCCGGCCTCGTAGAATGCGTCCCGCTCGGGACGGGTCGGCGTGGCGTGCCCCGTCGTGTCCGCGCCCCCCGAGGCGAAGGTGATCGAGCGGAGATCCTCGATGTTGGTCGGGATGAACAGGCGCCCGAAGTACACCCACACGGTGTTGGACACGCTGGGATAGAAGTTCAGTCGGATCCGGGGGCTCATCTGGGTCTGATTGCCCGCGAACGGCGCGACGTGACTGTCGAACCGCAGGCCGGTCTGGATCTCGACCCTGTCACTCGGGCGGATGGAGGTCTCGGCGTACGTCCCGAAGTCGTAACCGTCGAGGGTCGACACCGACCGGATCGGGCGCTGCACGCCCCTGGGATCGATGAGCTGAAAGTTCTCGCTGCCGGACGTCCGCGACGTCAGCGTGCCGATCTTGCCGTCGAGCGCGCCGCCGGCGATCGGGAACGAGAGGTCGGCCTTGACGCCGACCGTGCTGAACGAGCGATCCTCGAAGACGTTCCGCGGCGTTCCGGTCGGATCGTCCGCCCGATCGACGAAGCTCGGCGTGTCCTGCTGACCCGGGCTGTAGCGGAGGCTTCCGTGCCGGTAGAACGGCCCGATGAAGAGCTCGGATGCCGCCCCCTGATCCGTTGCGAGGCGCGTGCTGAAGCGGTGGTGGTACGCGAGGTTGACGAACGCGTTCCGGTCGGTCTCCCGATCGTTCAGCACCGTCCCGCCGGACGAATCGTAGGGGATGCCGAATCGCGTCCGCGCGTAGTTGCCGTCAAGGCTCAGGAGGTCCTTCGCCCCGGCCGTGTACTGGAGCTTGCCGAAGCCAAAGTAGTCCTCACCATGGTTGTGGAAGTTCACGGGATCGAAGGAGGGCGTGGCCACGATCGGCTCGCGCCGCATGTCCGTCTGCTGGCCGGCGCCCGAGAAGAACATCCCCAGCCGGCCGGTGTTCCCGCTCACGTTGAGTCCCTGACCGAACGAGCCGTAGGAACCGCCGTAGGTCGACAGCTCCGAGTGGAACCCTCCGGCGGGCACTCGCGTTTCGATGTTCACGACGGCCGCGTTCTTGTTGCCGTATTCGGCGTCCCATCCGCCGGTCTGGAAATCGATCCGGTTCACGACCGAGGGGTCGAACAACTCGTTGAGGCTACCGGAAACGCCCGATGGCACCGGCACGCCATCGATGTAGTAGGTGTATTCCGCGTGCTGCCCCCGGATGTGGACCTCTCCGGTCGGCGCCCGGGCGGCGCCCGCGATCGACTGCTGGAGGATCTGTGAGGTCGTGGTCGTCGGGGACGAGTGGGCCTCGTTCTGGTCGTACTCCTGGTCGCCGGTCCTGGTGTTGATCGCGATCGGCGCCGCGGCCGTCACCTGCACCTGCTGGAGGCTGGCGGCGACCGGCGCGAGCCGCACGTCGACCCGGACAGCCCCGCCGTCGGCGACGCTCACACCGCGCGACTCGGCGCGGAACCCGATCAGGTGCACGACGATCGTGTATTGCCCGGCCGTGAGATTGTGGACCGCGAACCGCCCGAACGCATCGCTCGACGTGGCCGCGACGACGTCGGCTTCCCTCTGGACCGCGATCTCGGCCCCGGTGATCGGCGCCCCGGTCCCGCTGTCCGCGACCGTCCCCACGAGATCACCCGTGAGTGCCCTGTCGCCTCGCGGGGCATCGACACGCACACCGGCACGGTTCGGCACCCGGACGGCGCTCGATGGCGCTGCCAGGGCATCGCTCGCGGGCCAGGCGAGCGCCGTGGCGGCTGCGAGCCCGAGCCCCGCTGCGCACCGGCGGGCGCCCTCGAGCGCATCGCGGAGCACGATGCGCAGCGGTGGCCGCCGGTGAGGATCGACGCGGCCGGCGCGGTGCGGCCGGTCGGTGTGGGCGTGGTTGGCGGGGCTGACGGGGTCGGCGGCCGGCCGAGTGACGAACGAGTCCACCGGGCGGGAAGGGGTCGCAGCGGTTCGCTCGGCGAGCGACAGCGAGGCATCGGCGGGAGACCGGGAGGCGGTCGACTGGGTGACGATCGAGCGGGTGGCGAACGGGCGGGACATGCCTTTCCTCGGGACTGGGGGTGCCGACCGACGCGAGGAGCAGGGAGCAGGTGCCGGCCGAGCGGCGGCGTGCCCACCCGCCCGCTGCGCGCGGCGGCGTGAGATCGGTGTGCGCCGTTAGGGTAGGCGCCCGCTGTGCAGCGGCCATCGCGTTCCAATGGACGGCTCGAAATGGCCGATCGATGGACTGTCATCCGGCTCGACCGCCATCGGGCCTGGTGCGGTGACGAGGACGACCCGCCAGCGCTCCGTCGACCAGTCATGCCCCGCAAACGACCGCCTGTTGGTCGCGGCTGCCGGGCCCCGCGGCGGCGCGGTAGACTACGGCACCCTCACGGCGTGGCGTATGACACCATCGGGCGTGACCGCGTTGCTGCACGTGGTGGGGTTCCTCACCGCGAGCGCACTGTACATCCTGCTCGCCGCGATGACCCTCGGCACGCGGGCTCGGCCGCGCGCCGCGGCCGCGCTCCCGAGTCGGTCCGATCTCATCCCGCTCGGGACTGCCCTCCTCGGTCTCGTCTGGAACGTCGGGGAGCTCGTCATGTACGGGCTGCACGCGACCGCTACCGATCCGCCGGCCTGGCTCGTCGTGGCCGCGTTCGCGGCGCTCTCCTACCTGCCGGCGGTCGTCGTGCACTCGGCGCTGGTCGCGGGGCCCGCGCTTCCGCCCTCGGACCGTCGGTCGGCGGCCACCGACGTCCTGGTCGCTGCCGCCTACACCCTGAGCACCGTGGCGACTGCTTTGAATTTGCTTGCCGCGTGGCGTGGCGCCGCCGTCCCGTCGGGCACGTCGCTCCTCGTGCTGAGCATCGGCTTCGTCATCCTCGTCGCCGGCATGCTCGCGTACGTCCGCCGGCAACCGGCCTGGCGCCGAGCCCTCCTGCCCGCCGCCGCCGTGGCGACGTTTGCCATCATGATGGCGCACCTGACGCACCACGCGCTCGCCCCCGACCAGTGGGGTGCGGAGCTCGTCGGCCATCACGGCTCCCTGCTCGTCGTGCTCGTGATCCTGTACCAGGACTATCGATTCGCGCTCGCCGACCTGTTTCTCAAGCGCGCCGTCACCCTGCTGGCGGTGACGGCGGTCGCGGCCGCGCTCTACACGGGGATCGTTGTCCCGCTGCTGCTCCCGCGCCTGGGAGGGGCGAGCGGCGCGCCCGCCGACCCGCTCGCGGAGTCCGCGCTCCTGGCCCTCTGGGTGGCCTGCGCGCTCGCGTATCCGGCCCTGCGCCGGGCCGTCGCGCGGTTCGTGGATGCCGTGCTCCTCCGCCGGCCGGACACCCACCGACTTCTGGGCACGCTTTCGGCTGCCACGGCATCGCTCCAGAGCGCCGATCAGGTGCTGGATGCCGCCTGCTCGGCCCTCGCGCCCGCACTCTCGGCGACCCGGGTCACCTGGTCGATCGATGCTGGGGCAGCCGACTCCCCGGCTGCGTCGCAGGGTGTGTTCGACGGGGAGGGTGATGGAAGCCCGCCGGCGGGCGCGAACGGGAGTGGTGCTGCGGCGACGCGTGGGCGCGCGATGCGGGTGACCGTGCCGACGGTCGATCCCCTTGGCTACGTGATGACCGTCGGGCCGCTCGTGGGCGGCCGACGGCTCCTGTCCGACGATCTCCAGCTGTTGGAGGGCGTCGCTGCACTGGTTGCGCGCCGGATCGACGCATTGCGCGTCGCCCGCGAGCGGTGGGAGCGGGACACGCGTGAGCAACAGATCGTGCGGCTCGCCACCGAGGCCGAGCTGCGGGCCCTCCGGGCACAGCTCAACCCGCACTTCCTGTTCAACGCGCTGACGACCATTGGCCATCTCGTCCGTGAGGCGCCCGACCGCGCGCTCGACACGCTCTTCCGCCTCACCGACGTGTTGCGGGCGGTCCTCAAGCGGTCCGACGGCGAGTTCACGACACTGGGCGAGGAGCTCGAGATCGTATCCGCGTATCTGGCGATCGAGCACGCGCGGTTCGAGGACCGCCTGCGCGTGACCATCGACGTTCCGGCGACGCTCGCGCCGCTGCGCGTCCCCCCGCTTCTCCTCCAGCCGCTGGTCGAGAACGCGGTGAAGCATGGTATTGCGCCAGTGGCGCGAGGCGGATGCATCGTCGTGAGCGCGCGCGCCGAGCGGACCTCTGGTCGCGGGGACGCGGACGCGGGCACGGGCGACCATGCCGCCGGCCACGGCGACCGCCTGCGTCTCACCGTCTCCGATACCGGTATGGGGGCAGCTCCGACGGAGCTGGCGGCGCGCCGTGCGGCCGGCATCGGCCTTTCCAACATCGAGCGACGCCTCGAGCGCTGCTTCGGCGACGCCGCGTCACTCGCGATCCGAAGTGCGGCCGGTCTGGGCACGACCGTCGATATTTGCCTGCCGATCCGGTCGCATGAGTAGCGTCCTCCGGGTCGTGATCGCCGATGACGAGCGCCCGGCCCGTGGCTTTCTGGCATCGCTGCTGCGGGCCAATCGGGACGTCGAGCTGGTGGGCGAGGCCGCCGACGGCGCCGAGGCGGTCTCGCTGATCGAGCGCGTGCGGCCGGACCTCGCCCTCCTGGACCTTCAGATGCCCGAGATCGACGGCCTCGGCGTCGTCCGACTCCTCGTCAAGCGCGCCGTCCCGCTGATCGCGTTCATTACGGCCTACGACGAGTACGCCGTTCGTGCCTTCGAGCTGAACGCGATCGACTACCTCCTCAAGCCCGTGGATCCCGTGCGGCTGCGCCGAACGCTGACCAGGGCTCAGGAGCGGCTGGAGCGGACCGACTACGATCCCACCGAGGTGAAGCGTCTGGCCGCAGCGGCCGCATCGCTCGCCGGCGCGCCAGCGGTCACGTACCTGCGGCGCATCCCCGTTCGCCGGCGCGATGACATCGTCATCGTCCCTGTCGACCAGCTCTCGTCGGTCATCGCGCACGGGGAGCTGCTGCATCTCACGACGGCAGCGGGCCAGCGGTACGTGATCACCTACCGTCTCAAAGACCTCGAGGCGCGCCTCGACCCGTCACGGTTCGTGCGACTCTCGCGCGCGGCCCTGGCCAACGTGGAGCTGGTCCAGCGGGTGAGCCCCATGCCGGGCGGCACGTACGTCGTGACCCTGAGCACCGGCGAGCAGATCCCCGTGAGCCGCCTCCGCGCGCGCGGGCTCCGCGAGCACCTCCTGCGCCTCTGATCTCGCCCGCGCCTCGGGCGGTGGGCTCGTTGCAGGTCGCGCGCAACCCGGTCCCGATGCCGGTTCAGTGACAACGGCCACGCGCGAAGCGCGTGGCCGTCGTCACCATCTCACCGACTCCTTTCTCTTGCGGGCCGCGTCACGCGGCCCGATCCGTCACGATGTGCAGCTCGTGGTGTACGACCCGCCGCGACCGTTGAGCTCGGCCGACGGGATCGGTTCCACCGTCGTGTGCGAGTCCTGCACCTTCACGGACGCGTCCTCGGTGCCGCCGCCCGGGTTGCTCCACGTCGTGTCCGACACAATCGCCATCCCGTACATCCGGATCGCGATCGTGCGGTCGATGCTCGCCTCCCAGGTGGTCGAGATCCGCTGCTCGCGCATCAGGTCGTTGCGCGTCTTCACGTAGTCGAGCCCATCGCTCGCTGGATAGGCCGTGAGCCCACCGACCTTGGTGCGGACGTTGTTGACGAGCGCGAGCGCCTGCGGGTAGTTGCCGAGCCCCATGTAGATCTGTGCGCCCCAGAGCGTCAGCGACTCGTCGCGCAGAATCGGGATCGGCGAGCCGGGATTGATGTACATCCCGTAGATGAACGGCGACGCCACCGGGTTGTAGAGCTGTTGCTGGACCGCGCCGCCGCCGGCGACGACCGGGTTGACGATGAACTTCGCCTTCCAGCGGAGATCTTTCGCCGTATCGACGTCGGCGATGAAATCGTTCAACTGCGCCAGCAACCCGATGTTCCCCTGGACCGGGTTCACCTGGTCGCCCGACTGGGCGCTGAAGTCGTGGGTGATCGTGTGCGCGTCGGCCGAGAATCCGCCCGGCGTGTTGGGCACCAGGAACGCACCCGTCGGGTCGTAGAGGGCGGACGCCTGGAGATCGGCGAGCGCCGCGTTGAGCGCCGTTGCATCCGGGGCTCCCGGCGTCGCCGGCGTCGGCCGGGACGCGCCCGCCGGCGTGCGCGCGATCGCGTACGCCAACTCCAGGTTGGCCTTGGCGGCCAGCGCCCGGTTGAAGGAGGCGAACGAGCCGGCCACCGTGCTTGGACCCGCCGCGCCACCCACCCCGGCGAATCCGTTCGGCAGCTTGATGACACTCGACATCGGCGTGCTGCCGGCGGCCGTGAGGCTGGCGTTGGCCGAGTCGAGCAGCGCCACGATGTATCGCCACCCGTCCTTCATGCACACGGCCGCCGGGAGCGCCGACGTCGGCGTTCCTGCCTGGATGTCCATGCCGAGGCTGTCGTGCGCCTCGAGGACGATCATGTAGTTGTACGCCTCCAGCGTCTGCACGAGGCCCGTGAGGGCCGCCGCCTGCTGGGCGGTGTAGGCCGGACTGACCTTGGGGATCGTCTGGAGGGTGAGGATCGACTGGCGGATGTTCTGGTACTCCTGGGCCCAATCATTCGCCCAGGAGTTCGGCTCGGGGAACACGCCCAGCGGGTACTCCACCGTGCGGGCTTCCGTGTTGACGAACACGGCCCCGTCGCGGGAATAGCCGGCGCCCACCTCGATGATGAAGTCCGGGAAGTCGATGCGCGAGCTGCTGAAGATGCCGGTGACCGAGTTCTGAATGCCCTCTGGAGAGTTCGAGATCTGCGTCGGGGCGGTGAAGAACGGGACGTTGCTGTCCTTGCAGGCGCCCGCGACGGCGAGTGACCCCAGGGCGGCGAACGCTGCGGCTGCCCGCCGCGCACCGCCGGGGAGGGCACGTCCGAGATGAGTCGTATGGAGGCGTGTCATGTCAGAGGCCCAGGTCGAGTCCGAGGAAGAAGCTGCGCGCGGGCGGGTACGGCGTGACGTCGTAGCCGCGTCCGACTTGCTGACTGCCGAAGGCGCTCACCTGCGGATCGGGTCCCTTGTAGTGGTAGATCGCCCAGAGGTTGTAGCCGTTGAAGGAGAGCCGCGCGCTCGAGAGCCGGCCGAAGCCGATCCGGTCGATGAGGCGCTGCGGGAGGCCGTAGCTGATCGTGACCTCGCGGACCTTGAGGAAGCTCGCCGGCTCGGAGTACGGCAGCAGTCCCTGGCTCACGCCGACGTTGCGATTGTGTGCCGCGACCGAGTCCGGCCCGAGCTGCGGCCCGACGTCGAAGTACTGGGCCGTCAGGTTGATCGTCCTGCCGCCGTAGCTCCAGTCGAGCAGGCCGTACACGCGGAAATTCTTGAACGTGAACTCGTTGCCGAGCGACATCTGGTAGCCCGGCGCGAAGTCGCCCCACTGCGCGTTGAGGCCCGAGGGCAGCGTCTGCGCCTGGTCGACGAGCTCGGTGACCGACCGGCCCACGGCGAGCAGGTCGGCGCCGTAGCCGAAGTTGAACCCGGCGACGAACGGCGGAGTGGGCAGCGCGTTCACGACGCTGTAGTTGCGGAAGAACGTGGTCGTGGCCACCCAGGTGAACCCATTGCGGAGCTGGAGCGGCGTCGCCTGGAGCGACAGCTCGAGGCCCTGGTTCGTGAACTCGCCGCCGTTCTCGAAGATCTGGCTGTAGCCGTAGCCCGGCGCGACACCCGCCTGGAGCAGCAGGTTGGTGAGCCGCTTCTGGTAGACGGTGGCCGTGAACTGGGCCCGCGACCTGAACATCGTCAGGTCGAACCCGAGCTCCGTCTCCTGCTCCGACTCGGGCTTGAGGTTGACATCGCCCAGCTGCTGCGGTGCCGCGATCGCGTTGACCCCGTCCTCGAGGGTCGGGTTGAACGGCGTGTACTTGGCACCGTATGGGGCGAGATTACCCGACTGTCCGTAGGCCGCCCGCAGCTTGATCTCGTCCAGGAACGAGGCCACGGTCGGGATCCGGTAGGACGCCGCGTAGTGCGGGTAGGCGTAGAACTTGTTGATGTCGCCATCGTTGGTCGACCGCTCGGCCGTCACGCCCGCCGACACCGTCAGCTTGGAGTTGAGCGTGATCACCTGCTCCTGCACGTAGAACGTCTGGTCACGCTGGGCGGTGCGGAAGAAGAAGTTCTGCTGCACCGTGCC